>JGI20158J14315_10002889_pt1 | contig 11665 bp, 8 predicted proteins | sample COG_08_FD_14315 | JGI IMG/M metagenome (IMG submission 14315)
TCGTCGATGGCGGCGCGAAGCAGAGGATCCTCCACCTCGTCTCTGGAGTCCCGCCACCCAACCGCCGTGAGCGTGGCTGGCTCCGCCGGCGACGAGAACCTGACGAGCTCGCTCAGCTCATCCCTGGTGAAACGTCCGACGTCGGTCTTACCCCCGTCCGCTCCGACGGAATCACCGCCGTAACCCGCCGCAGCCGCCTCCCGGTGTTTCAGGAGCTGTCGCTGGAACACCTTCTCTTCCACCGTGCCCGCCGCCAGCAGGCGATATATGGTAACCGGGCGGGTTTGGCCGTCGCGCCAAACGCGTGCCATGGCCTGGTTATCGTGCGCGGGGTTCCAGCTGGTGTCGAACAGCACGAGCCTGCACGCGCCTACGAGGTTCAGCCCGGCACCTCCCGCTACGCACGACAGCAGCATCACTCGTCCCCCTCGGCCGGCGTTGAAGTTTCGAACCAGTCCGGACCTCGCATCCGGGGGGACGCGACCGTCCAACCTGTCGGTGGCCAGTCCGAGCTCAGCGCACACACCCGCGGCGAGATCCAGGGCGGCTGAGAACCCGGAGACAACAACCATGCGCTCAACATCGCCGGAAGAGTTCGACGCCAACCCTCGGAGAAGCGTCCTGAGGGTCGCCAGCTTGCCTGAACCCTCGACACCACCGCCGTATCCTGACGGGACACTCGAGGACAGCTTTGCACGCAGATCATCCGCGTCTTTGGTAGAGCCGCCCACCGGAATGTCGCCCTCATCGCTTTCATCTCCGTCACTGAGTCCTCCGATGTCACCCTCCTTCTCAATGCGGGCCTGCTTGCTCGGTGGGGATCCGTCATCACCGCCGCCTTTCCTCCCTTTCTTCGCCTTGGCCGACTTCTTCTTGACAGCCTGGTCGACAGAGTTTGCCAACTGCCTGAGTAGGCCAATCGCACACAGGGCTGCGGCGGTCGACCCAGCACCAGCCTTTCCTTCCGTCCATCCTTGTACGATGTTCGCCCCTTGCTCGTACATCGCACGCTGCGTCGTCGTGGGCCTGCAGAAGACGACCATCTCTGTCTTCGCCGGAAGGTGCGCGGCGTTGATGGACGCCTCGCGGCGCAGCACCCGCCCCGCGGTTAGCCTCGCCAGTTCCTTCGCCGCACGCTGCGCCGCCGCCACGTCAGCCGAAGTGGCGTTCGGCTCGCTACCACGCTGGACCGGTGCCGTGAACCTGCGATGGAACTCCGCAACCGGTCCCAACAGCCCCGGGCACGCAAAGTCCATCACCGCGGCGTACTCGTCTAGGTTGTTCTGGATGGGCGTGCCGGTCAGGAGGACGCGGCGCGGCACGTCCACGGCGCGCAACGCGGCAAGTGTCTGTGATCCCTGCTGGGCGTTACGCAGCCTGTGCGCCTCGTCGCAGATGAGGAGGTCGGGCTCGGCTCTCGCGGCGATTGGCGAGAGTCGGCGCAGGGTCTCGTAGGACGTCACCAGCACGGGCCAGCAATCGAAGGCGCTCTGCGTGCCCTGTGGCGCCCCCCGCCTCCATTTCTCGTACGCGTCCGCCGCATCAACCCCACCGCCTTCCGCCAGCGCAGCCTGCGCGCGGACACCCCCGAGCCATTTGTTGAACTCCGCTCCCCACGACCCCACCAGCGATGCTGGGCACACCACCAGCACCCTCTTCGCGGTTGGCACCCCGCGAGGTCCCTGCTTCAGCATGGTCCACACCAGCGCGATCGACTGCAAGGACTTACCGAGTCCCATATCGTCCGCCAATAAGCACCCCGTGTGCGCTCCGGCGTCGGGTTCCAGCCCGTGCAGGACGCGATACATCCACCTGACGCCCTCGCGCTGGTGGGGGCGCAGCTTTCCCGCGATGAAAGGATCGACAACCACGGCGACACCGGGGCTCCCGTCTCCCGATAGGGCCTCAGCCTCAGCCGCTGTGCACAGCACGAACGCTCCTGGATCATCGGGATCGTGCAGCGGCTTCGGAGGGTGTCGTACCTGCGCGGGGACGTGCTTCGCGGGTACCACGGGCTCCTCCGGCGTCCCGGGGATCACTTCCTCGGCACCGTGGATCGCGTTCGAACAGGGCGTCGCCATCACGACCGGCGAGGCGAGCGACTCGTCGACCGANCCGCCACCCCCTCCGGGCCTGCTACGAGGAGGCGTCATCATCGCGTCGATCGCGTTTTGATCCGCCATNTTCACCCCTACGGCGCTTCGTTGGTTTGGATGTGTGTACTTTTGAAAAACTAACAGNGAGCTTTTTAACCCACCAGGCTCTCGATGAATGTTTTACAGGCGCTCCAACTCCGTCGAGCGCTCCTCGCGTCGAATTGGAAGCCCGCGTTGAAATCATCGTCCGTGACCTTTTCTGGCCTCGTGAACGCGTGCTTCGCCCCAGAATAGACGTGCAAGTCCCAAGTCACTCCGAGTGACGTCAAGCCGTCTAGGCACTCCTTCAACTTTTCATCTGGAGTAAACGGGTCATCTTCGCCGTGAAGGATGAGCGCGTTCGGGGGTTCTCTTTCATCACTCTTCGTGAAAACTGAGGGATGGTCGAGGACTCCGTGAAATGAAACCACGCCTCGCAGTTCCTTCGCCGTGTTTGCCCTCGCAAGATCCAGCACAGCCTGCCCACCGAGACAGAACCCCACGGCGGCCACACCCGAGGTCTCTTTCACAACCGTTCCCTCGCTCACCAGCGCGTCATATGCCGCCTGCATCCGCTTAGCGAGCCTCCGTCTATCTTCGCGTAGGGGTTGCAGTATGTCGTTACGCACCTCCTTGTCGAACACGCACTGACCCGTGCCGAACAAATCAAGGGCCATGGCGGTGTAACCAAGTTTAGCCAGAGCTTCGACAGCACTTTGGACAAAAACTTCTTGCGGTCCGATCGCTGTATGCGCAACTAGAATGCCCGGCCGAGGGCCCTCAGCGGCAACCTTTGCGGGGTCCCAAGCCATATATGCCTCTAGGGTGACATCTCCATCTCGATACGAGAGCGTTCGGGACTTCACCTCTCCAGAACCCTCAGCCCCCCAGGGTAGGTCCTGGATTCTCACGCCCGCATCGAATATCATCGACTTCTTCGAAGCTTCGGCACGCGTCGGACCTCTCGCGGCCCGCAGAGGACGGCGATACACCCGATGACTTGCTGCGAACGACTTTGACGTTGATACCGCCTTGCTCGCACAAGTCATCCGCGAGCTCAGTGCCCGCCGTGTGCTGGCGAAAGTGGCGGTCGTTCGGAACGTTTATTAACTCCGGTCGTTCAGAGCTTCTATAACAACTCGTCTAGAGCCAAGTCACCTCCTCCGACACCTTTGGATGTAGGAGTTCGTCAACGCTGTTGACGAGACGCAACTCCCTGCACCCAATACCCGTCTTCCCCGCCGCCTCTGCGACCGCCTGTGCCGCCGCGGTCCTTCTCAACACCCCCTGTAAGCTCGCCACGGCCATCTCCGCGGCGCACCCGAGTTTATCGGGCATCTTCGCCGTCCAAGCCAGCAGCAGAGCCGCGCATAGGTCTCCCGTCCCGGTGAAGTAACTCGGAATACGCGGCACGACGATGCGGAATCGCTGGCCGCACCTCTCAGCCTGGGGCTGGCTCGTGCTGCCAAGGAGCGTGATGGTTGAGGAGGATGAAGCGCTGTGGTCGAGGTCCAGGCTCGTCAGCACCACGCTGGGCGGTCCCGCCTGATGGAGAGATGCGCACGCAGCCAGGGCATCCTCCTCGCTCCCGATGGTCATCCCCGTCAACAGCTCCGCCTCAAACTGGTTGGGAGTCAGGAGCGTGGCGAGCGGCACGATCTCCTCCCTGTATATGGTGGTCAGCTCCGCCGGGACGTACAACCGCCCGTTATCACCGAGCACCGGGTCGCAGACGTACACGAGGTCGGGGTTGTAGGTGCGCAGCTTTCGAACCAGCCTGGCGACCGTCCTGAGCATGGACGCCGACCCGATGTATCCCGTGAGCAGGTGCGTGTAACCCTCCAGCAAGCCGTTCTGCTCTAGGCCCTCCACCAGACTCTGGAGCTGCTCCCCCGTCATGACCTCGCCTTTCCAACAGCCGTAGCCGGTGTGGTTGGAGAACTGCACCGAGAAGATGGGGTCCACGTCGAACCCGTGGAGTTGAAGTGGAAACACGGCACACTTATTACCGACGTAGCCTGACACCACGTGCGATTGGATGGTGAGTGCACGCCCGGTGCTCGATGAGACGTTCATGCTGCCGTCTCCCGAGGGTGCTGACGCAACAACGCAGGATTTCGCCCTATTCCGTCGACGGCCGGGGAGGAGCGACCTCAATGCCGCGCGACCACCTGAGCAACGTCCAATCACCCTTGGACTTCCAAGTCCTGGGGATACGCACACGCCAGCTATCGTCGTGGCAGCCCTATCGTGGTCCGCCGGCGCGGAACCAAGTGACACGGCAATTTCCACGTCACGTTTCGGGTTTTGGCCTCAGGGTTAAAGTCAAATCGGAAAGGGAAGGTGGTGACGCAAGAGCCCACACTCGACAGCGCGGCGGTCGTCATGATGAGCACAGCCGCGCAGAGCTCTTTGAGGGTGATCCAGACATTTGGATCACATCGTATAGCGAGGCGGTCCGCTCCGAGGTGTACACACCCGTCGACACGGAAGGGGTGCCGAGCGAGGTGCCGTGGTGAGGGTGAGGCAGCGGATGCGGCGACCTCTCTCCTGCCGTTCCTGGCCGCTCTGCCAGCAGTGTCGGCTTTCGCCGCGAACGCCATGGACTCAGTGGATACTCTATCCACGACGACAACGTACGTACCCTCCGCCATGGACTCGGGCGATGGCTGGGCGCAGTTCGTGGTGCTGATGGTCACGGCTGTGTGCGGGTTGGTGGGGATGAAAGTGAGCTTCGACGGTGAGCAGGCAGCCTCGCAGGACGCAATCATGGAGAGAGTCGCCAAACAGGTGGCCGCCATGCAGGCGGCGGATACGGTCCCCGTGGCAGGGTGTACCCGTGGGCGAGGTGAAGGACCTTTCGGCGGCATCCGGGGCTGCGTCTTCGCTCGACACAGATGGATTGCTTCGCGTCGACGGTGTGCTCTCCCCGGTCACCGCCGCGGCACTCCTGGACGAGGTGAATGCCACGCTCGACCGAGAGCTGTCGCGCGCAGGGAAGGATTCGCTACCTTCCGATTCTTTCGGAAATGTGTACTGCAAAGGGAACCGGTACGACCTGAAGCTCCCCCTTCGCGGGGTTGCGGAGGCGGCTCTCAGGGAGGCTGCGTTGAACTTGGGTCCAGTGCTCGAGAAGGTGGCGGGAGGAAATAACGCCAAGCTGTGCGAATTCGCCGCGTTGGTGTCAGACCCAGGGTCGACGAGGCAACCCGTGCACCCGGACACGAATTACCGCCGGGACAGGTGCGTGGTGACCACGTTTGTGGCCCTGCAGGATGTTGAGTCGGACATGGGCCCCACTGTTTTCATTCCTGGCAGTCACACTGCGAGCGCACATCTCGCGTTCAAGGAGGCTGACGAGGTGGGGGGTCCGGCATTGACGGCACCTAACTGTGTGGCGACTCTTCGAACCGGGGACGTGTCCATGTTTGACTCTCGTCTGCTGCACTGTGGTGGGGGTAACTCTTCAGATAAGCGGCGGGTGCTGTTCTATTTTTCATTTGAAGTCAGCGGCACGGAGAACCCCAACGCCTTTCTCAGTAGCATTCGGGACGAGCTGAGGGGGACGTTGACCCTAAAGGACCTTCGTACTCAGCCGATACTTGAGACGGTTTCTTAGATGTTGTTCTATTGTAATTCTCTAGCTAGAATGCGGCCCAAGCTCCATTCGCTGGGCTCGCATTATTTCCAACAGGCACCGTTGTCGGAGTCGGTTGCATCAGAGGCGGAGGCGTCGAAACATTCGTCGTCGGAGACGCTACTGTTGGATGCTGTGGCTGCTGCTGCTGTTGCTGAAAGTCAGGCAGAGGTGGATTAGATGCCTTTTCGCGTGCCCAACTCCCCCATGCGAGCTTGACGGCGTCGAATCCCTCATCCTCGAGATCGGTCCAGTCTCTCCACGTGGGCAGCTTGGGGACCTGATTTCCTGATGCTCCCTCTGCGTATAGTCGAAGTTCCGCCAATTTGGCGTCGAGCTGCATACGCTGTTGAGAAGCCCGACTCGATGCATCAAGATACGGACCCAAAGCTGCCTCGGCGGCTGCGACCTGCGCTCGCATTGCTTGCAACTCAGATTCCAAAGCTGCCTGCGCGTGAGAGACGCCGCCGCTCGCTAAATTCGCTTGTTCCGCCTGAAGCTGCTGCAGTCGCTGCATTAGTTTGGCCTTCTCCGCCTCTGCGTTTGCTGTGCGCGAGTTGGACCCGTCCAGGTTCCCTGACACCTGTTCCACGGCTGCCGTCACCTGCTCCACCCGTTGCCGAAGTTCGTTCACCTCCCTCTCAGCCCTCTCAGCCCTGTCTGCAGCCTCCACCAGATTCGCATCACATCTACGCTGAAACAACACGAGCTCTTGTAGCTTCTGAGATAAAGTCGCGGAGTCCACCTTGGCCTGCGTCGATATTTGCTCCTTCTCATAGAGCTGCCTGTCTGATGCCTCCGCGTCTACCCTCGCACTTTTTAACCTGTCAACCTCTGGGCCTGTGGTACCCGAGAGATCCAAATCTGCGGGACCTCGAAAACTGTATCCCGCTTCCACAGCTCCACCAGTCCCAGCCGTTGTTTGACTGATCGGCGCGCTCATTCCCGATGTCACCGGCATGACAGGCATGTTTGAAGCTGGTGGCATGTTTGCAGCTGGCGGCATTGACGCAGCCGGTGGCATAACCGCAGGGGGTATAGCACCGCCGCTCATCATGTCACCACCTTGAGCTCCAAGTCCCATCCCCGTGCCGGAGATTGATGGTAATGACAGGTCTATGCCACCACTGAATAGATCGGCGTCCAACGCTCCTCTGCTCTGAGGAACCTGCGTGGCTTGTGGTTGCTGAGGCTGCGGCTGCTGCCCCTGCGCCATGGGTGGGAACTGCCCGGGAGGCAGGCTCGACGGCGGTTGGCGACCTTCGCGAGCTCTTTCGGTGAGATAAATCGCGATGATGAACTCCTGGAAGTTGAGCACTCCGTCTTTATCTGTGTCGGCGAGCGCCCAGATGTCCTTGAGCAGCTCATTTGGCGCGTTCAGGGACATGAGCACAGGCACCAGTTCACCGCCGGTGAGTTTGCCGTCGTGGTCCGCATCCGTCTGTTGGAATACCTGCTGGTATCTCACCATGTCCGCGGAGGTGACAGGTGGCCACTCCCCCGACGCCAGACTCTTGGTGTCCATCTCGCCCATTCCCATGCCTCCCATCCCCATCTGAGCGCTGGGCCCCGTTGTTAATTGTGGCTGTGCCGATGGTGCTGCTTGGCCTTGCGCAGGTAGCCCACCACCCATCATCATCGAAGGCGCCTGCTGCTGTGAGCTATCTGTCAAACCTTGCATCTTCGGAGCCGGAAACGATGCGAAACCGCCGGCAATCTTGTTCAAAAGCGCGGAGTCGAGCTCACCGCCGCTCTGCAGTTTGGTTAGGGAACGTTGTTTCAGAATTGGCGCACGTCGGGAGGGTAATTGGGGGGGTCCGGGGGGGTCATCCTGGAGAATATCGCATGAGAAGGAAAGGGGAGCACCTGTGCGACAGATATGAGCTGCATCGCGGCGTCGAACTGTACTCTCTCGAGGTAACCCCGAGGCGGTTGGTCCGCGAGTTGCCACACCATTCCCAACTTTTCCTGAGGCAGTCCGGACCGCTGGAAGAAAGGTATCGCCTCGCCACCACTCACTCTGCCGTCGCCATCCGCGTCGGCGAGCGAGAACCACTGCCCGTAGTCCGCCATCGTCGCCGCTGTGGCGACAAGCTACCCACCACTTGACGGCGTTCTCGCGTGTGCGTCTTATGCCGTTGTTCACTCCTCAAGTCTCGTCGGCACTTTCCTCGCGTCGCTTCGGGAAATCAAACGAAAAGCTGCCCGGGTTTCGCCTCGGAAGAAGCGAGTGTTTTTTTGGGTCTGGGCTTCAAAGAACCTCGCTCGCCTCACTCTCACTCGCGCTCAAGCCGACATGAATGACTCAGATACACAGGATACGACATCACAAAATGCGCTGGACATCGCCCTGACGCCTGGCGTCGTGATGGACACGAACATCACTCTCACAGGTGAGCTCTTCAGAACAACTCCTTCCTCTTTGTTTTCACCCGCCGACCCCTCGCCGTGCAGCGTGTACAGAGTGGTACTGTGTGAACACCAAGCGATCTTGGAAAGATACTCGCAACGCGATGATCATGAGTGCATCCATCGGTCTCGCGTGCCTGATACTCTTTAGCTTGGTAAGACATCACTGTAAGGTGTATCGAACGCGGCTCTTTCACCCCAGGATAGCAGCTATCAACAAACCACCTCCCCTGCGAACGCACCCCTGGAACCTGTTTGGCTGGGTGCTTGACGTCGTGAATATGAATCAGCGTACGCTCTACGACACCGCGGGACTCGACGCACTATACTTCGACAGGTCGAATGTTCTCGTGTTGACTATCATTACGTTCGTAGCAGTCATCAACTGCGGAGTCGTTATGCCGGTGAACTTTTATCTTGGGAAGGTCATATCGCAAGAGGCGATTATCATTGGAGATATGTCGTCCACTGACAAATTGTCGATGACAAACATCCCTGTCGGGTCCCCTCTGATGTGGATTCACGCCGCAGTGGTCGTGCTGACGACCTTATTCGTTTGTGCTTTGCTCTACGTCTATGCAAACGATTTCAGAGCAGATCGCCACGCGTGGCTCGGACATTCCCTCCAGGAGCGACACTTTGAAGACGAGGAGACTAACCGAAGCACAACCTCTTCTGTGGCTAGTCAGCCCACATCCGAAAAAGTTGGATCTGGAAGAATAGAGTCGCTTCTCAGTCGACAACTCTCAAGTCATATCCAGGCGGCTGAATGCTCGGCAGGTGAGCACGAGCTGCATGAGGAGAGCAGCGTCGAAAAGTCAGATAATCTCGAGGTCTCGGAGATCCATTCGGAGATGTCAATCTATCAAAGACAGCACGTGTTCGTCCCTGGAAGTGGAATGGTTGGCTCGTTTGCATCATCGACATGGACTGTGAAGGCTCAGCAGTATGCTGTGATAGTCACCAACGTCACTGAATCTACAGGTGTGGAGGTCTCAAACTCGTTCCGCTCCATGTTTCCTGATGTGATCGCAGCGGTCCCCGTGCTGCATCATGCAATCGTCGATGCCCTTTTAGAAAAGCTCGACCATACACAGCTATGCCTCTTACGTCTGGAGGAACGTATCACCACTTCTCGGAACCCTGAGTCGAAGCGCATGAACAAGATGCTATCGAGACGAGACTCTCTTTCAGAGAAGATAACTTCGCTATTTTCTGACGTGAAGAAGGCACAGGCAGATTCAAAGACAGATCCGCGAAGTGGTTTTTCGTACATCATCTTGTTCAGATCGCAAGCTTCCGCTGCGATAGCCGCTCAGACGCTTTTACAGGATCCTGGTGGTGAACGCGCATGGAACGTTACCGCGGCTCCAGCACCGGACGATGTCAACTTCCAATCATTGTGGCTTGGCCCGGGACAAAGGTGGCTGCGCTCGACCGTAGCGAAACTGGCAGTTACCTTCATCGTATCATTTCCTATCGGTGTGTTCACAAGCAGCATGGTGGCATTGAGTGCAGCTTTGTGTGCAGAAAACTCAGATGTTTTGAACAGCGAATGGTACTGCGATAATGATGGGGACGGTCAGCAAACCTTCTTCTTTCGCTTACTCACGGCTTGGATACCGAGCTTGCTTTTGGCCACGTGGAATGCAATTGTGGTGCCGTTCGGCTTCGCTTTCGTCGCTCTGTATGAGGGTTCGGAGATTACTCTAAGTGGAATAGATCGGAAAGTGTTCCGTTGGTTTTATCTGTATTCCTGCTTGAACGTCCTCGCAGGTGGAATGCTGGCAGGCAGCTTTTTCTCTCAGTTGGAATTGATGATTTCATCACCGTCATCCATCTTCACATTGCTCGGTTACGCCGTGCCCCAATCTTCGGGCTTTTTCCTTGCTTATATTTCTACTAATGCGTTCATGCTCGAGCCATTGAGACTACTTCTGCCCCACGGGGGTGTCTTGGTATGGTTTGTGACGGGATGCGGCAGAAGGTTTGCCTGGAGTGGCAGGATCAAGCGAGACCTCACCGCGTACTTTTCGCCGCGCTCCCACAGATACGGGAGCCACTATGGGACGCAGCAGCTGATCTTTCTAATTTGCTTGGTTTTCTCCACAGCGTCTCCACTGATCACACCTCTAGGCTTTGCGTACTTCTTACTCGCTTGGTTGGTGTGGCGATATCAACTGTGCTATGTCTTTGTCCGAGCTTACGAATCTGGAGCCATGCTATTTCCCGCATTGTTCAGCAGGATCGTGACTTCCCTTCTGCTGTACCAGATGTTCATGTCCTTTTACCTGCTGATCAAGGCGGCGTACGTCCCCGCTTTCGTGCTCTGGATCTTCGTCCCATCGTTTCTGTGGCATTTCCACTCATATGTAACGTCTCACTGCATGATGAAAAGCGTAAGTTTATTTTTATTATCGTATGGGCAATTAGTATGACGGCGTGTTTTGTTCACAGGTATACCTTCCGCTCGCCGTGGCCAAGGATATGCCAGTCGCTTCCATCCCAATAGATACTTACTGCGCTCCTCAGATGCATCCTGAATTCAGAGGTTGGGCCTCAGAGGTGGGCAAAGCGTGGCAGGGCTATGGACCTTTCGTTCGAAAATATGTCTAGCTTCTCGACTGGATATGATAGATACTATTCGTGCTATTCGTGCTTGGGTCACTTTTTCTTCCCTGAGAACAACCAAATTATCAGCAGCAGAACAACAGTGAACAGCATACCACCGTACACCAGCATCGCATCCATGCGCTGTCTTCTATCGATGACGCGGAGTAAAGATGCCGAGACGCCGATGCTATTGAGGAGATCCAACATCTTGTGCTGCGCGCCTTTCAGCCTCTCCTTCTGTTCCCCGAGCGCACCCAAGACGCTCGCTCCGTGCGCCAACAGGTCGTCCACCATTCCCCCGGAACGTTGCAGCGACATCTTGGCCCCAGCTTCTGCGTCGTACTGATTCACGAGTAATCTGAACTCGTCGTCCGACGTGACCCTCTGCATGAGCTCTTCTCGATCCCTCTCCTCCGCTTGTCTTCTGGTCTCCCTCGACTTGAACCTCTCCAGGGAAACTCTGAATTGGTCGCACTCCTCCACGACCTGCTCCACCTTCCTCTTCCAGATGTCCCTCTTGCTGCTGTTCTCCTGTACCACGAGGATACGCCACTGACTCTCAATCTGCTGCGATACTTTCTGAAGCTCTCGCAGCTTGGAGTGCATATCTCTGGACAGAGACGTCGAGGTCTGAATAATCCCCCTCGCCTCGGCACCTTCCAACTCCTCTAGGCCCCGGCGGATCTCCATGGTCAACCTCCGCGCCACCCCGTAGAGATCTTGTATAGTCGCCATGATTTTCCACTGGGTAGGTCTTGCGAGGTGGAGGACCGACGATATCCCCACCTCCAGCTGCACACCTCGCCGCTCGCAATGGCGCCAACGGGTAAATAATTTGCCTCCTGGCGAGTTTGTGCAGTCGAGGCTGTAA
>JGI20158J14315_10002897_pt1 | contig 11652 bp, 13 predicted proteins | sample COG_08_FD_14315 | JGI IMG/M metagenome (IMG submission 14315)
CTGGGTGACGGTCAAGTAGATTTTAAAGGAATTTTTTCAAAATTAAGTCAATATGATTTTAATGGATGGGCGGTATTAGAATGGGAGTGTTGCATAAAATCACCTGAGCAAGGGGCTAAAGAAGGATCTAAGTTTATAAAAGATCATATCATTGAGGTTTCAAAAAAAGCTTTTGACGATTTTGCCGCAGGAGATACCAATCAAAAACATATAAATGATATTCTAGGGCTATAATAAATGAATAAATTTTTAAAAATATTATTATGAAAAAACTTACTTACTTAATCTTTATATTAACACTTTTTTCTTCATACTCTCAGCAGGACGTAATTCCTAATTATGAATTGGCTGCAAAATTTTCGCCAAAAAAAATAGCAAAACTGGTGCATTCAACCTCAGTTAACCCACGCTGGTTAAAAAATGGAGATAAGTTTTGGTATCAATATAAAACAACTGAAGGGTCTAGCTATTACATAGTTGATCCAAATAAAAAAACAAAGAAAAAACTTTTTGATAATGATAAAATGGCAGCATGGCTTACGGAAATAACTAAAGATCCATACGATGCCAAGCACTTGCCTAAGTTTGATTTTAAATTTATAGATAATGAAACTGCCATTAAATTTAGAGTCACTTCAAAATTTGAGGATGAAGAGACTAAGGATTCAGAAAAAAATAAAGCTGAAAAAGATAAAAAAAATAAAAAAGTTTTTCTTTTAAAATATATTCTTGGAAGCAACAAGCTTACATTATTGAGCAATAAAAAAGCTCCAAAAGAAGATTGGAAAAAGTGGGCAAATATTGCTCCTGATAGTACGATAGTTTTTTATTCAAAAAAATTCAATTTGTATTGGATGGATAAAGAAAATTTTTTAAAAGCAACAAAGAACGAAAAAGACTCAACAATTGTAGAGAACCAATGGACTAAAGATGGCGTTAAAGACTATGGATATGGAGGTTATGGCAGAGGATTAGACAATGAAGAAATTGAAAAAAAGAAAGACGATAAGTTCCCAGTAAGGGGATATTGGTCTTCTGACTCAAAAAAGTTTGTATATCAAAGAACCGACAGTAGAGAGATTAAAGATCTATGGGTTATAAATTCAATTGCCAAAAAAAGACCCACTCTAGAAACATATAAATACCATATGCCTGGTGAGAAAGAATATTATAAAAGAGAGATTTTAATTTTTGATATCCCTAAAAAAGAAATAAAAAAAGTTGATCTTGACAGTTCCAAGCAACAATACATATCAATTTTTAGTAAGCCCAGGAAGCCCTCGGAAAGTGAGAATGATTTTAAACCCACGCTTCTTCTTTCAGAAAAAAACAACATTTATTTTAATACAATAAGTAGAGACAGAAAAAAGCTAGATATATGTGTAGCAGATTTAAACACTGGGAAAGTAAAAGTTTTAATTAAGAATAAAACTAATACCTACTTTTATGAAACTAAACCTGTTTATCTTATAAAAAATGAATCTGAAATAATTCATTGGTCCGAGGAAGACGGTTGGGGTCATTTTTATAGATACGATTCTAATGGAAATCTAATTAATCGTATTACATCTGGAAGTTATCATAGCTATAATATTAAGCATGTTGATGTAAAATCTAACACTTTATTCTTTTCTGCGCATGGAGTTAATAAAAATATTGATCCTTATTACGAACACACATATAAAGTTTCCTTAAACGGAGGAAAACCAAAAGTATTAAATAAAGGAAATTATAATACTTCAACAAGACACTCAGACAACCACAGGTTTTTTGTAAATAATTTTTCAAGAGTAAATACAATACCTAAATCGGATCTAAGAAGTTCCGATGGCTCACTAGTCATGAATTTAGAAGAAGCTGATTTAAGTGCCTTGTTTGAAAGTGGATACCAATTCCCAGAACCTTTTAAAGCAAAAGCAGATGACGGGATTACAGATTTATACGGAGTTATGTATAAACCTTTCGACTTTGATAATCAAAAAAAATATCCTCTTCTTGAATATGTTTACCCTGGTCCTCAAACAGAGTCTGTAAATAAATCTTTTTCAGCCCGTATGGACAGGTTGGACAGAATGGCGCAGCTTGGTTTTGTGGTTATCACATTAGGGAACAGAGGAGGGCACCCTCATAGATCAAAGTGGTATCACAACTATGGTTATGGAGACTTAAGAGATTATGGTTTGGCCGATAAAAAATATGTTGCAGAACAATTGGCAAACAAACACTCTTTTATTGATATTAGTAAAGTTGGAATATACGGACATTCAGGTGGTGGGTTTATGTCAACAGCAGCTATTTTGGTATATCCCGATTTTTTTAAAGCAGCATACTCACAGGCTGGAAACCATGATAATTCAATGTACAATAGCTGGTGGAGTGAGACGCATCACGGCGTGAAGGAAAAAATTGAGGATGACGGTAGTATAAATTATGTTTATGAAATTGAAAAAAATCAATCACTGGCTAATAATTTAAAAGGCAAGCTTTTCCTTGTAACTGGTGACATGGACAATAATGTTCATCCAGGAGCAACGATAAGGGTTGCTAATGCGCTTATAAAAGCTAACAAGAGATTTGATTTAATGATATTGCCCACTCAAAGACATGGCTTTGGGAATATGTCCGAATACAATTTTTGGTTAAGGGCAGATCATTTCTCTAAACATTTACTGGGAGTTGAAAATAATGAAGTAGATATTAAAATGATTAACAAAGACATCCCAATAACAAAATAAAAAACCTAATTTAAAAACTAAATTATTATGGAAACTTACTCATGTACAAAATGTGGAATGTCAGTAAACGCGACTTGTGGTAAATGCTCAATTCCATTACAAAATGGATATATTACTCTAAATGATGGTTCTCAAGTGCAAGTCTCTAAATGTCCTTCTTGTGAAGGAAAAATAAAGTCACCTTTATGTTGTGGAGAAGATATGAGCTGTGCTTTATAAGAGAAACTCCNTTCCTGTTTCAGCAATATTAAATCCTTTANAAATAACATTTTTGTATTGTTTAGAACTATTATTCAAAACTGGATTTGTGTGATTTAAATGAATAAAATAAATTTTCTTTTTTTCATTTTTAGTTAATGTGTTAAAAAGCTCTAAACTTTCAATTATAAAAGGATGTGGTATCTCTGAAATATCTCTATTATTAATTTCATTTGAATCATAAAATGTTCCGTCTAAAAAAGCATAATCAACTTTTTTAATCATTTCTAATATTGAAACCTTCCATTTATTCCACTTATCTATATCTGGAATATAAAGAGCTTTTTTTGAGTTTCCTTTTATTATAAACCCTACTGTTTCAGAATATTCGTCTCTGTGTGGAACTTGAATGGGTGTAAAGCTAAGATTGTCATCAAGTATTAATTCTTTGTCTGAATAAATTTTAAACAGAGTAACATTTTTTAGTGAGACTAACTGATCCCAGGGGCCATTATTAATAATGAAATCGTGAAATTTAGGCATTAAGTATAAGGGAATGTTTGCGCTGTTTAAAGATTCCCTGCCAAAGTTTAGAAGACCGGCATAATGACCCATATGAGCATGCGTTAAGAATATTCCATTTAATTTTTCAGATGGGTTTTCGGTTCCAATTAAACTTTGTAACTGAAAATTTACATCTGGTGTTGCGTCAATAAGATAATTTGTGCCATATTTCAAATTTGTAATTCCTAAACTTGAGACTCCCACTCTTTTAGTCTGATTTAAAAAGTAACTCTTACAGCATTGCTCATTACATCCCATATGAGGGATCCGCCATCTTGAATGGTTCCTAAAATCTTTAAAGAAATAGAGTTAGAGGTTCTCTCTTTTTTTTGTGCTTTACTGCATCCTATTAGCAAAACACTAAGTAAAAGAGTGAGGGTAAATTTTATTTTATTTTTGAAAAACATTTTGATTTAATCAAAAATAGCTTTGAGTTCAGTAGCTTCTTTTGCAGATAATTTTCCGGCTAAAACTAAACTTAATTGTCTTCTTCTTAATGCTGCAGCATACCTTTCTTTTTCCAGATTAGTTTCTGGAAGAATTTGCGGAACTTTTACTATTTGTCCTTGTTTATCTAAAGCCACAAAAGTAAAAATAGCCTCGTTAACCTTAGTCTTTTTTGGATTGGTTTTATTTTGTTTCCAAACATCAATAAAAACCTCCATTGAGGAATTAAATGCTCTTGAAACTTTTGCCTCTATTGTTAAAATACTTCCAACAGGAACGGGTTCTCCAAAAGCAACATTATTTACAGATGCTGTGACAACAATTTGTTCTGAATGCTTAATAGCGGCTATACTAGCTACTCTATCCATTCTTGCCAATAACTCTCCTCCAAAGAGACTGTTTAAGCTATTAGTATCTCCAGGCAATACAAGGTCTGTTTGAATTGTTTTTGAATTTTCTGGTGTTTTAGGATGCATTGTTATTTTGGACTATTAATGTCGAAAATCCAAGCATTTTTATTTTCTTTAGCCTGAATTTCTCTCAAACTTGTAACTGCCGCTTTTCTTTGAGAGAATCCTTCAAAAGCAACTGGTGTAAGTCCTTTTTCATTCAATGGCAAGATTCTTGAATCGTATCCTTTCGTTTTAAGGGAAGAAACAAGATTTTCTGCATTTTTAGTAATTCTAAAAGCTCCAGCTATCACATAAAATTGAGAAGCTTGTCTTTTTACGTTTATAGTAAGTGAGGGTAAAGAGCCCAGATCGAAAACAGCTTTTTGAACCTTGGAAAATGATTCTTGTCTTAAATCTTGTTCGTAGGCCAATTTTTGTTCTAAAAGATCATTATTAACATTGTAATAAATAGAACTTGCTCCAAAAATTAGACAAGCCCATACGGCTGCTGTTTGATAAAATTTTGATCTTAACTTTAGGTTTTAAAACAATTTCTTTTTTATTTAAACTGTTTTCTTGAGTTAATTCTTTGATGAAAATTGGAGATAACCCAAAAGAATCTTTCAAAAAATTCTTGGTTTGTAAAGGGTTAAAAACAATATTTTCTTCTTTATTTAAATTTAACTCTCCAATATCTTTTAAAAGGACCGATTCTTTTTTAAGATTAAGAGTGATTTTTAAAACTTCTTGATGTATTTCTTTTAAAGAATCATCATAATTTAATCCTGACTTTTCGGAAATAAACTTAGCTAAAAGACCATCGTTTGCTTTAATTTGAGAGTTAAAAGATATTTGTTTTGATGGCGGATAAAACTTTTCATTTTCTAAATCATAATGAGCTGACTTAAAGTTCCCTAAAAAACTTCCTAGCCCTGGAACTGTAACACAATCGTGCTCAAGAAGAAGTTCGCTAATGAATTTAGAAAGTTGCATATACTCAAAAATACATTTTTTTGATTTAATTTCTAAACTAAAATCCGTCTAATTATAGCCAAGCTTTCCTCTAACCCTGTTTAAAACCTCTTGAGCCACTTTATCAGCTTTTTCAGCCCCTGTTTTTAATACAGTTTCTAGCTTCTCCTTATTAGACATAAAATAATCGAACTTTTCTCTTTCATTAGAAAAATTAGAAAGGATGTAATTCAAAAGTTCTGTTTTAGCATGACCATATCCAAATCCTCCTTTGCAATAATTTTCTTTTAAAGAATTTATTGAGTTTTTATCAGCAATTAGACTGTAAAGTTTAAATACATTACAGCTTTTATAATCCTTAGGCTTCGTCAATTGGAGTGCTATCGGTTTGTATTCCCATAATCTGCTTTTTCAAAGCTTTTTCAGGAAGAAATATATCAATTATATTGCCTTTAGATTTACTCATTTTTTCTCCGTTTGTTCCCTGAATTAATTGAGTTTCTTCATTAACTTTTGCAAATGGCAACACAAACGTTTCTCCATATATATTATTAAATCTAGATGCAACATCTCTTGTCATTTCCAAATGTTGTTGCTGATCTTTTCCAACTGGCACTTGCTGGGCATCATATAATAAAATATCTGCTGCCATTAGCATGGGATAAGTGAAAATTCCCGCATTAACATCGTTTAACCTGTCTGACTTGTCTTTAAAAGAATGAGCCAATGTTAATCTTTGATAAGGAAAATGACATGATAATATCCAAGATAGCTCAGTCGCCTGTGGAACATCACTTTGTCTGTAAAAAGTAGTTTTTTCAGTGTCAAGGCCAAAAGCTAGCCATGCAGCTGCAGTTGCATAAGTATTATTTCTAAGAGTTTCTTTATCTTTTATTTGAGTTAAAGAGTGCATGTCAGCAATAAATAAAAATGATTCATTGTGTGATTCATTTGACATTTTTATTGCAGGGATTATAGCCCCAAAATATTCCCTAAATGAGGAGTTCCTGTACTCTGTATTCCTGTTAAAATTCTTGACATTTATCTTAGATTAATAACAAAAGTAATAGTTTTAAAAATTATATCACTCATTTAATTACATTTACAGTCATGATTAAGTATATTAAAATAGGTTTATGTGGATTATATAATATCTGGTTTTACACTTTAGCTGCAACTGGAATCATAATATGTCTTCCNCTTTTTTTTATTTTTAGTTTTAAAGAAGAATGGTATCCACAATTCTACTGGGTAGCTAGAAATATTTGGGCTAAACTTATTTTAATAGGAATGGGGCTGATTCCAAAAGTTGAGTTTTCCGAACCGCTTTTAAAAGGAAAAAACTACATGTTAACAGCTAATCATAAAAGCATGATTGATGTAATGCTTATGCTTCAAATAAGTAAAAATCCAATTGTCTTTGTAGGTAAAAAAGAATTAGTTGAGCTCCCTGTATTTGGCTTTTTTTATAGAAGAGTTTGCATACTTGTAGATAGAGAAAATCCTGAAAGCAGAAAAGCTGTTTATGGACATGCCCAAAGAAGATTAGATCAAGGCTTAAGTCTTTGCATTTTTGCTGAAGGCTTAGTAACCTCCCCCGAAATAAAGTTAGCTCCTTTTAAAAACGGGGTTTTTAGATTTTCAATACATTGTCAAATTCCAATAGTGCCTATGTCATTTTATGATTGTGAAAGAAGATATCCTTATCATTTTTCTTATAACCATTTTGTTGGTGGTCCAGGAATTTTAAGAGCAAAAGTTCATAACCATATAGAAACCAAAGGCCTAAAACCAAAGGATATGGAAAACTTAAAGCAAGAAGTATACGATTTTATGCTAAAAGATTTAGAGCCTAAGCTTTAGTTGCTTCAACAATTTTAGCCTCAATTTCATCAGAAAGTTCTGGGTTGTCTTTTAAAATTGATTTAACAGAATCCCTTCCTTGTCCTAATTTCGTGTCCCCATAACTAAACCATGATCCACTCTTATCAATTATATCGTGTTCAACTCCTAGATCAATTATTTCTCCCATTTTTGAGATTCCCTTCCCATACATTATGTCAAACTCACTGACTTTAAAAGGAGGAGCAACTTTGTTTTTTACAACTTTTACTCTTGTTTTATTTCCTAATACATTACCGTTTGTATCCTTAATTTGTGTTGATCTTCTAATATCTAGCCTAACTGATGCATAAAATTTTAGGGCATTACCCCCAGTAGTTGTTTCAGGGTTACCAAACATAACTCCAATTTTTTCACGAAGCTGGTTAATAAACATTACTGTACAATTTGTTTTGCTAATATTTGATGTTAATTTTCTCAAAGCTTGAGACATTAATCTTGCGTGTAGACCCATTTTTGAATCTCCCATTTCACCTTCAATTTCACTTCTTGGAGTTAGAGCGGCAACCGAATCAATTACAATAATATCAACTGCTCCAGATCTAATTAAATTATCTGCAATCTCCAAGGCTTGCTCACCATTGTCTGGTTGAGAAATTATTAACTCATCTATATTAATTCCTAAATTTTGAGCATAAAATCTATCAAAAGCATGTTCTGCATCAATAAATGCAGCGATACCACCCGCTTTTTGACATTCAGCAATTGCGTGTAGAGTCAAAGTTGTTTTACCTGATGATTCTGGACCATATATCTCTATAACTCTACCTTTTGGATACCCCCCAACACCTAAAGCACCATCCAATGTTAAAGATCCACTAGAAATTGAATCAATTTTTACAATTTCTACATCTCCCATTTTCATTACAGTTCCTTTACCGTAAGTTTTATCTAATTTATCTAATGTAGTTGTAATGCTTTTAGTTTTGAATCTTTTTCTTTGCTCATAAAATTGTGGAATTAAATTACATGTCTAAAGTACAATATATTTAATTTAAGTCATAGCGTATTTAAGTCGATTTTTTGTTAATTTTTAATAGCTTATTTTCGCATTTAGTTAAGAAAATAATGCAATTATATAATAAGCTTAGTGCCAAAGAAAGGGCAAGTCTAATCAAGAAGGCAGGCAAAAGGCGTATTACATTATCCTTCTATAAATACTATCAAATTAAAAACACTTCTATTTTTAGAGATCACCTTTATATGATGTGGGAAAAGCTAGATGTACTTGGAAGAATTTATATAGCAAATGAGGGAATTAATGCTCAGCTTTCTGTGCCTTCACAAAACTTTCAAGCATTTAAAAGCAAACTTGATTCAATTAAATTTTTAAAGGATATTAGATTAAATGTGGCTGTTGAGCAGGATGATTTTTCATTTTTAAAACTTAAAGTAAAAGTTAGACAAAACATTGTGGCAGACGGTCTTCCTGAAAACAGTTTTGATTTATCAAACAATGGTAAGCATGTTAATGCTTCTGAGTTCAATAATTTGGTTGAAGACCCTAATACGCTACTTGTGGATATGAGGAATCATTATGAAAGTGAAATAGGTCATTTTCAAGGAGCTATTTTACCTGATGTTGACAGTTTCAGAGAATCCTTGCCTATTATTGAGCGAAAATTTGAAAAACATAAAAAGACAAAAAATATAGTGATGTACTGTACTGGCGGAATTCGATGTGAAAAGGCTAGTGCTTTTTTAAAACATAAGGGTTACGAAAAAGTATATCAGCTTGATGGCGGAATAATTGAATATGCTAGACAGGTTGATCAAGAAAAACTAAAAAATAAATTTGTAGGTAAAAATTTTGTTTTTGATCATAGAAGAAGTGAGTCGGTATCAAACGAAATAATTGCAAATTGTCATCAATGTGGAGTAAAGTGTGACTCGCATATTAACTGTGAAAATGAGGCTTGCCATTTACTGTTTATTCAGTGTGAAAGTTGTGCTAAAGAATTTAAAAATTGTTGTTCTAAAGAATGTTACGAAGTCAATTCTCTTTCATTGGAAGATCAAAAAATATTGAGAAAAGGAAAAAAGAATAGTAATAAAATTTTTAAAAAAGGAAGATCTGATGCTTTAAAGTTTAAAAAAACATCATCTTAATTGTTTTAAATCACGTCTATTAATTCGTTAACTTTAGATTTTTATAAATTTAATTACAATAATGAGTTGTACAAGTTGTTCTTCTTCAAATGGTACTCCTAAGGGATGTAAAAATAACGGCACATGTGGAACTGACAGTTGTAACAAGTTAACTGTTTTCGATTGGTTAGAAAACATGGAGCCTTTAGCTGATCAAAAGCTGAACAACATATTCGAAATTAGATTTAAAAACGGTAGAAAAAACTACTTTAAAAACTCTAAAGATTTAACTGTTTCAATAGGTGATTTAGTTGTAGTAGGGGCTGAAAGAGGTTATGACGTAGGGTTTGTTACTTTGAAAGGAGGGCTTATCCCAATTCAATTGAAAAGAAAAAAAATTAATCCAGAGACAACAGAATTTTACAATATTCAAAGAATTGCATCACAAAGCGATATTGACAAGTGGACCAGAGCAAGAGAAAGAGAAGAGGCTATTAAAAAAAAGGCGAGAGAACTGGCCATTTCTTTGAGTTTAAAAATGAAAATTTCAGATGTTGAATTTCAAGGAGACGCATCAAAAGCTACATTTTATTATACCGCAGCAGGAAGAGTCGACTTTAGGCAACTTATTAGAAATATGGCAAGAGAGTTTAGTACTCGAATTGAAATGAAGCAAATTGGTTTAAGAGAGGAGGCTGCAAGACTTGGTGGTGTTGGCTCATGTGGCAGAGAGCTTTGTTGCTCGACTTGGCTTACTGATTTTAGATCAGTTTCAACATCAGCGGCTAGATACCAACAGCTTTCACTTAATCCTCAAAAACTAGCTGGACAATGTGGAAAATTAAAGTGTTGTTTGAACTATGAATTGGACTTTTATCAAGAAGCCCTGAAAGATTTTCCTAAATCCAATACAAAATTATTAACTGAAAAAGGTATTGCTTACTGCCAAAAGATTGACATTTTTAAAAAAATCCTTTGGTTTGTTTACAAAAATGATAGCGTTAACTGGCATCAGATAAGTGAAGAAAACGTAAAAAAGATCATTAAGATAAATGANACAGGTAAAAAAATTGAAAGTCTAGAGGATTATACTATTTCCGAGATANCATCTGANATAAGTTTTGAAAATGTAGTAGGACAGGATAGCCTCACAAGGTTTGATAAAAGAAAGAAAAAGAAAAAAAGAAAGTTTTCTAAAAGAGTCTAATTTTAAATATGTTAAATAGATTTCTTATTGTTTTTTTTGCAACTGTGCTTAGTTCATGTGAAACAAGTAAGTTTTTAGAGTTTCACGACTTTAAATCTGGGTGGGGGAGTTCAGAAATAGTTGAGTTTAATTTTGAAGGTGAAAAACAAAAAAGTTTAAAAAACATTGACTTTGTTTTAAGACATAATAACGATTACTCTTTTGCAAATATCTTTTTAATTTCCGAACTACATAGTTCAAATAATAAAACTCAAATTGACACTTTAGAATTCAAATTAGCTAATCCCAGCGGAAAATGGCTAGGTGACAAAAAAATTAGCGTTGTTGAACACAGACTTCCATTTAAAACTGATTTTGTATTGAACGAAGGAGAAACTTTCAAACTGAAAGTCAGAACTTCAATGAGATTAAATAATGAAGTCAATGAAATTGAAAATTTAGATGGAGTTCTTAACTTTGGGCTATTAATTGAATAATCTATAATGGTGAAAAAGAAGAAAATTATGCCAAAAAAATTTCGAATATACTTCTATGGTTTTTGGTTTTTGTTTTTTTCTGGAATTTTTATTTTTTCTGGAATTTTTTATGCTGCATCGTTAGGGTATTTAGGTGAGATGCCTGATTTTAAACAGCTTGAAAACCCTAACACTAATCTGGCTACCCAAATTGTTTCATCAGACAATAAAGTTTTAGGTAAATTTCATTTTGGTGAAAATAGAATACCTGTTGAGTTTGATGACTTACCTGTAAACTTGGTAGACGCACTTATTTCAACAGAAGATGAAAGGTTCTATGGTCACTCAGGAATCGATTTTAGAGGAACTCTGAGGGCAATTGTTTTCTTAGGAAAAAGAGGAGGAGCAAGCACTATCTCACAACAACTTGCCAGACAACTCTTTGTTGGTGTTAGGGCTAAAAATATTTTTCAAGCACTAGCTCAAAAGTTTAAAGAATATGTAATAGCCGTTAGGCTTGAAAGACAGTATACAAAGCAAGAAATTATAGCTATGTATCTAAATATTTATGATTTTGGATATAATGGAGATGGAATAAAATCTGCTTCAAACATATTCTTTGATAAAGAACTCGATAGTTTAAAAATTGAAGAGTCAGCTGTACTTGTTGGAATGCTCAAAAATTCTTCTTA
>JGI20158J14315_10002907_pt1 | contig 11627 bp, 8 predicted proteins | sample COG_08_FD_14315 | JGI IMG/M metagenome (IMG submission 14315)
ACGCATTTGACTCACTCCCACCTCAGTGAAACGCTCTATTCCGGGTGTCGAAACCTGACCACCTTGCGCTTGAAACGCCTCGACATCGCGTTTGACCACCCGGCCTGCCTCCCCCGAACCAGGGATATGAGCAAGGTTCAATCCTCGCTCTTCGGCGAGTTTCTTTGCAAGTGGAGACGCTTTGAATCGCTCGTTCGAAGCGGGGACCATCGGAGCGGGGACCATCGGAGCGGGAGCAGGCGTCGACACTGCTGCAGGTGCTGGAGCAGGTGACGCAACGGGTGCGGGAGCGGGCGCTGGAGCTGCAACTTTTTCCTCTGCAGCTGCAGCCGTGGCTGCTGCCTTCAAAATCTTAGAAATATCTTCCCCTTTTTCTCCTAAGATGCACAGTAAACTGTCCACGGGTGCCATTCCGCCTTGTTCGACACCAATGTGCAGCAATACACCGTCAAAAAAGGATTCAAATTCCATCGTCGCCTTGTCGGTTTCGATTTCTGCCAAAATCTCGCCATTTTCGACTTCATCTCCCACTTGTTTCAACCAAGAAGCCACCACCCCTTCGGTCATGGTGTCACTCAATTTGGGCATTCGGACAATTTCTGCCATCGCTCTTCGTGTTCGTGTGATTTATTAATCCCTGACGAAAGGATAATTTTCGGTCATGTAGACATCCTCATACAATTCACTCGCTTCCGGGTATGGACTATTCTCCGCAAATTCAATGGAATCCTCGACCTGCGCTTTCACCTCTTTTTCAACCGCCTTCAACTCCTCTGGAGTATTCCAACCTTGAGTGGTCAGGACATTGCGGACATATTCGATGGGGTCCTTTTCTTGGAACTCCCCTAATTCCTCCTTCGTTCTGTACTTCTGAGGATCGGACATCGAATGGCCCTTGTATCGGTATGTTTGGATATCCAATAATGTTGGACCATCACCTCGTCTTCCTCGTTCCGCTGCTTCTTTGATGGCATCGTGCACCGCTTCGGGGCTCATTCCATCGACGGTCGCCGAAGGCATTCGATAGCTCGCACCAAGGGTTTCCAAGTCGGTTACATTGGAGGTGCGCTCTACCGACGTACCCATGGCATACTTGTTGTTCTCGATGATGAAGATGACAGGAAGTTTCCAGGTCATCGCCATGTTAAACGTCTCGTGCAGGATCCCTTGACGCGCTGCACCATCACCAAAGAAACAAAGTGTGACATGGTCCTCTTTTCGGTACTTGTCCGCAAAAGCAATACCCGCGCCCAGACCGATCTGCCCGCCAACAATGCCGTGCCCTCCGAAAAGGTTGCGCTCCTTGTCGAACATGTGCATTGAGCCTCCCTTGCCCTTGCTTGTTCCCGTCTTGCGACCATAGAGCTCAGCCATCACAAATTTGGGGTCCGTGCCAAGCACCAAGGGGTGCGCGTGGTCTCGGTAAGCCGTAACCATTCGATCGGTGGGGCGTATGGCTTCAGAAATGCCCGCCAAAACAGCTTCTTGTCCAATGTACAAGTGGCAAAACCCACCGAATTTCTGTTGAATGTATAGCTGTCCGCAGCGTTCTTCGAACTTTCGCATCAAGTACATATCGCGAAACCATCGCTGATATACTGCTTTCGAATGCGCCAATTTGTTCGCCTTCGCTGCGGGCTTTTTGCCTGCCTTTAAATTGGCTTTAGGCCGGGTAGTTGGTGTGCTTGTCGACATCGTCCAAACGTTCTAGAAGTGCAAATATAGCCACCAGTTTCCGACGAAAATCGCATGTTGAATGTGAAAGGGGCACAAATTCATTGTATCGTGTCATTCATACACGATTTAATCGTCAGAATTCACCGCTCTGCCTTCTCGCAAAATCCTTAACTTGCACAGTCTTGAACCTGCAAGAAACCCTTTCCAAACTGAACCCCATTTCCCTTCAGGAAATAGAGGGAGCTAAGCTCATGAACCGGCTGGATCAGAAATTCCTGATCCGGCGCAATTGGATTCCTTCCCTGTTAGAGGATTGCAAAGATTTTTACCGCGTGTTAGAGGTGGAAGGACTTCGGAAATCGGCTTACCAAAATCGATTCATAGAGACGCCTGCTTACGCGTCGCTGAATGCCCACACCCGGGGCCGAAAAATTCGATTCAAGGCGCGCATCAGGCAATATGCTTCCAATTCCAAGTCCTTCTTGGAGGTAAAAGAAAAAACAGTTCAAGGACTGACGCTTAAATCCCGTTTAGAGCGCGAAGTCAATGAATCCAATGGCGCTGCCCTGACTGAACGTGAAGCCGAGTTTCTTCGTCTTAATTACGGTTACCCGGGACCTGAGCTGACCCATATCACGTGTGGATTCAACCGCATTACGCTGGTATCCAATGAACGCGAGGAACGCATTACCTTGGATACGGATATCCTCTTTAAATCTGAAACGAGCCAAGAAGGCCTCGGAGAGCTGGCCATCATGGAAGTCAAACAGGCGGAAATCAATCGATTCTCTCCTTTTTTGCAAGCACTGGAGGCTTACCGATTTGAACACACCCCGCTGGGCCGTCGAACGAGTATGTCCAAATATGTTGTAGGAACATTACTTTTGAACCCAAACCTGGCTGCCCGGACGTACCGATCGACTCTCAAACAAATCGAACGTCTACGAAAAACACTGCATTGAAATGACTGAAACCGCTTTACACTTGGCGCTCTTTTTTGCTGGAAACCTCTTTTCGTGCTTACTCATCGTTTTGGGTATTTATCATGTTATCTCCAAACGGAGAGATTATGTTTTCTCGTTCATTCTGGTTTCGACTGCCGTTTTCTTGCTCTGCTATTTGCTTGTCGGGGTTGAAATTGACTTAGCCTTTGCCTTAGGGCTCTTCGCCATCTTTGGTATCATTCGGTACCGCACAGATGCGATTCCCATTCGGGAAATGACGTACCTCTTCATTGTCATTGCGCTTTCTGTATTGAATGCGTTGGCGCCGGGGTCCGCTGGTTGGCCCTTAATTGTGGGAGCTAACGTGGCCGTCTGGGCCATAACATTCACCTTGGATCGACTGTGGGCGATCCGGCACGTCGCCACCAAAGTTGTCATCTACGATCGAGTAGATTTACTCAGCGAAGGTCGCCGCGATGAGTTAATCAAGGATTTACAGCAACGCACGGGCGTCCAAATCATCCGCATCGAAATAGGCAAGGTAGATTTACTTCGGGATACAGCGGTAATCAAAGTCCATTTTGATGGCGATGCACAACCGGGACACTACGAAAGTCAAAGCGGATCGTAAAGCTCCTCTCGCACTCCTCCTCAGGGAATCTGTTCAATCAAAACGACAGCGTGCGCGCTGACACCTTCTTCCAGACCAACAAAACCGAGTTTTTCCGTTGTGGTCGCCTTGATGCTAATTTGATTCAATTCAACACCTAGCAATCCCGCAATGCACTGACGCATGGCATCGATGTGCGGGCTCAGCTTGGGTCGCTCAAGGCAAACTGTGCAATCTAGGTTGCCCAACTTCCAACCAGCTTCAGTCACCAAATCGTAGGTATGCTGTAGCAGTTTTTTGGAATCAACCCCCTTGTACTGAGGGTCGGTATCTGGAAAGTGGAAGCCAATGTCTCGAAGGGCTAGAGAGCCTAGCAGTGCATCGCAAATCACATGCAACAGCACATCGGCATCGCTGTGACCCACCGCACCATGGGTGTGAGGTACTTTCAGGCCTCCCAACCAAAATTCCTCTCCCTCGGCCAGTTGATGCACATCATAGCCGTAGCCAATTCGAAATGCCATGTGGGAATTAATCTTCCGTTCCAGTGGATTGAACCAAGTCTGCAAATTGCAGACGCAAGGTGAAACGCAACGTGTTCGCCAACGGATTTTGTTGACGTGTTGAGATCAGGTAGCTCAAATCAACCGTAAAGACCGTGTACTTAATGCCCGCTCCCAGTGTAATGAACTGGCGCGCGCCTTTTGAGTAGTGCTCATTGAAGAAGCCCGTGCGAAAGGCAAAAGCATCGTTGAACAAGTACTCCACCCCACCGCCTATGTTGAACTCACGCAATTCTTCTCGAAAAACACTTCCGTCCTGGATGGTATAGGTACCATCGTCGTTAAAATCAACAATCCCCGGCGCATCATAAAAGCTTTGGATCATGCCTGTAGCTACCCCAACATTGGGGTCGTAGCCGCTGATGATGTCAGCTCCACTTTCTTGGTCGTAAATCGGTGTGGTCGGCACCAACAGTTTGTTGATGTCCGCCGTAAAGGTGAGGCTGTTGTAATCATCAAAAAGCAACTTTAACGCGGCTCCTGTCTTCAGGTTTGTCGGAATAAAATCTCGGTCAGCCGATTCGCTGTAGCTCATTTTTGCACCGATATTCGAGATGCACAAGCCCCAATTGAACTCTGCATCCATCCCTCGGAACTTCGCATAGGGGTTGGTGTAGAATGCACTAACATCGACAGCGACCGAACGGCCAGGTTTGGAATTCGCTCCAAGGACATTGGTTCCACCGGTTAAGTTTGAATTGATGAATCTCCCTGCAATCCCTCCAGAAAACTTATCACTCAATTTTTGGCTGTAGCCAATGTCCAAACTGAATTCGGCCGGCTGAAAATCACGGATAGTCGTTCCCGTTTCGTCCGTAAAGGTGATGTTCCCGAGGCTAAAGTACCTCAAGGCCGCGCCCCAAGCTTGACGCTTATTGATGCGGCGAATGGCCGATAAATAAGCCAAGTTCATATCGGCCACCAGAGCCCTTAGCCATGGCGCATAGGCCAAGCTGAACTCGACCTCGTTGTCCACAAAGGACATTTTAGCTGGATTCCAATGCAAACTATTCCCATCGGGCGACAAAGCCACTCCAGCATCACCGAGAGCGCCAGATCGAGAATCGGGTCCGATCATCAAAAAGGGAACCGCCGTGGTGATCGTGTTCAACTGAATTTGTTGAGTAACCTCACCAGGGGTCAATTGCGCATTTGAAATGGAAAAAACCGATAATAACACTGCCATGGCAGCGATTCGGAGTGCAGACGTATTCAACATGTGATTCATTACTTACGAAGTAGCGCAATTTATTACGCAAAAGTACATCATTTGGTTACGGTCGTAAAACGACCAATTGATCAGAATATTGCACCGGTGTCCCAGCCTCTGGTAAAAGTGTTAACCTGAAGACATAAACACCTGCGGGGACCGATGGTTCCCAGCGCAGGCCCGTCGCACGGAAGCCCTCCTCGTGCCATGGAAGCGACTGGTAATGAACCTGAAGGCCCGATGAAGAAAACACCTCAAGCACCAACTCCCCGTTTTGGCAAGCTTGATTATGCTCGATTGAAAATTGAAATCCATCAACGGATGGATTTGGATAGGCTAGCACCTGACCAAGCGCCGCTTCCGCGCTTGTTGCGACCAAGAACTCCACCGTCGCTGTGCCCTTGTTGTTTTGAACATCCCAAACGACCAACTCAATGGAATGGCGGCCTGGCTCCATCTCTTCAAATGGATAGCGCACTGTTCCTCTTTGGTAGGTATTCAAATCTGTAGTATAAAAATCATTGAGCACGATGCTCGCATCTGATTGCCCATCCATAGTTGCCTTGATATCGTGCCCGATGCCCGCCCCTGATGCATTAATTCCTCCTTCATCAAAAACCCGCGCTAACAACCACGGATTTTCATCGGTAAGCCCCCCTGAAACAAAGGTGGTGTCGTTGATATAAAGCTGCACTACCGGTGCTTCGTCATCGATCGAAAATGCATCGGCCACCCCGCCGATGACCATCGACTCACTCGCCCCATGGGCATCCGTGGAATCGGAAACAGCGTAGGCACTGATTCGGCCATTCCCAAAGCTGTAATCGATGTCCCTCGGCACCACAAAGCTGAACTCAAACACGCCCGATTCTGCACTGGCCACTCCACTGAAGAGCACATTTCGAAACACTTGGAAGGAGTGCGGGTTGGGTCCCCCGTCATTGTTCAAGGTGGTTATTTGGGATCGCTTGTCAAATACCTTGACATGCACGATGCCATTAAAGTCTGCGAGGGTATCGCCCGATGTGTTGGATACATATCCCCGAACCAAGGCCAAATCCAGCGCCTTCAGCGTATCGGGTACTTCGGTAAAGCGAATCTCCTCACGAGGATAGTTGAGACGCAGCGCCACGTCTCCTAACAACGAGAAATTGCGCTTATTGCTGCTGTTTGACACCTGCGGGTCGTTTTTGGTGACGCGCACAATGTCACCCAATCGAAGGGGTGCATCACCCGTGTCCTGCAGAGCGACCTCATAAAATGCGCGGTTGAGTTGTTGATTCGACCCGCTGAAAACCACCCGGGTCGTCGTCAACATGGCGATGGCTCCGCCCTTGGGGTTCAGCACCATCATTTCTCCAGCAGATTCCACTTCCGGGTCGTCAAAACGCGCCAACTCGCAGGTGGCCGTCATGAACAGGGGCATCCGGTCGATGTTTCTCCATTCTTGTATCGTCGTGGTATTCAGCAACCGCTCATGTGACCAGCCTCGTTCCCCACCGTGACCAATGTAGTTGACTATGAGCGCACCATTCCGCACCTGTCGGTCCAGGGCAACTTGCGCATCGGGGTATCGCTCGCCACCCGGAGTGCTTTCCTGCGGATAGGCATCCATGTAAATCTTGGCCACATCATACTCCGGGTGATTTTCCGCAATCTTTTCTGCATGCTCATCCGAATTAACCATGTGCTCAATCTCCGTTGGACCGCCGTTGCCATCCATATCATCCGAAACGAGACAAATTAGGTTACGCCATGTCCCGTCGTCGTCTCCACTCCCTTCGTTGATACAACCTGATGCTTGAGCATCGGCTGAAGGATGCTGCAAGTAAGCTTCAATTTTATCGACCATTTCTTCCGCCTCAGAAGCCGTTCCGCAAGGGATTCTACCGACTCCAATGGCCAATTTATCGCCAATTCCTTCGCCATATTGATCTTCTAAAAAACCGAAATAATCGTCACTCACGTAACTACCTGTTGGGCTCAAAGAGTTCTCAGATTGATAGGTGATGATGTAAGGAGTTGCCTCCAGGTTAGTTCGATTGGCAAACGTTCCATCCCCAAATAACTGAAGATAACGAGGCGGTTCCCATCCTCCTTCCAAGGACCGGTCTCGCAACATCATCATCAACATTTTGATTGCCGTGGGATCCACACTGCCGCTGGAGAATTCATCAAACACCGCACGCTGAGTGGTCAGAAGTACCGTCAGGCCTTCATCTGCATGCAAGTTGGCCAAACGCTGGGCAGCTTCCATAAACAAAGGCCGAGTCACGATGACCAAATCCGCTCGTTCTACCCCATGCAAATTGGTCGGCTCGACCACCCCATCAAACGCAGGTTTTGGGAAATTATCGCCTCGAAATGCCACAAATCTGCGCAGCGTATCGGAATGAGCTTTCCAACTCGTTACACCGCTGCCCATCCTGAAGAAAGTTCCACGGGGACTGTGGGTGTGGTTATCTCCCAAATGCGTGTCAGCTCGTCCGTCCCGTTCATGGCGTATTCTGCGATGCCTTGACCGACCTGAGGAGCGTGAAAATGAAGGGAATTATCTAAAAGCCTTAGATGACATTCTTGCTCTACCCGAATGTAGTCCAACCACCCCATAGCTTCCTCCACGGACGGCTGAAACGTCACATTTACAGAGACCCGTGCATCTTCCGCATCCACCCCCGTCTCATCGGCGATGAACCCCGTCCCCGTCGCACTCGCCAAATTCGCCACATTGCTCGTGGATGTTGCACTGGTATACGATGGAGATGCCTCCAGCAGCAGTTGACCCGCGGAGACCTCAAACGGACTGGAAACCCCCATGGATTGCGCGGCAACACGGAAATGAACAACGCCTGGCGTTTCGGTTGCAAACGGGGTGTTGAAATTGAACGTCCGCGCATTCACCGTTCCAAAAGACTCACCGAACCACTCTCGCCCAGAACGATTGGGGCTATCCAATTCTTGTTCGTGGAATTGAACATTCCAGTATCGGTCTATCAGCGTATCGGATGGTTCAGCGATCCATGGACTCGTTTCAATGCGAGCGGGAGAGGCCTCATCGTCAAGATGCAGGAAGTAATGAGCCACATCTTCGTAAGCGTGGCGGTCATGCTCCCAACCTGTGTCGCATTGTTGCGGCCAATATCATGCGGTCCATTCGCCCAAAAAACGAAAAACTCTCCCTCATCCCACTGTCCGTTTTCATCGCCTTCAAACCAAGCCGACGCGGCTTGGAGGCCAAGTGGGCGATCCTCGCTATTGTCCATGGGCATCAAGCGACCGCCATTGCCGTAAATATTCACCTTACCGGGATCTAGCGTATCGGGATTGAATCCTGCCTCAGCTATCCAAGCTCGGTCAATTTTGTACAAACCATCGCCTCCAATGGACAAACGCAAAACATCTTCCGAATCCAACGGGCTGGTTTCCGGCCAATCCCTGGTTCGGCTTACCATGTGCAGGTGCGGTGTATTTTCTTCTCCTGGAAACCTCCCAAACGCAGATTCCAACATTATCAGCCGCTCAAATTGCTGCAAGGATGCATTCCATCTCATCACAGGACCTACCCATTGAGCTCCAAAACCCGTGCGCGAAAGGTCCCAAAAACCTTGCTCGCCCTCTTTTTCGAGCAAGTGAATCTGGCGTGAAGTCAACGTTTGAATATCGAGGGGAATCCATGTTTCATCGGCGACCAATTCTTGCCCCTGCCCCCATTCCGGTGGCCAATTCACTTCGAATACTCCCCAAGGAATCTCTTCCAGCCAAAACCCGTCTTTAACAACCCATTGGCCGACAGGTGCTAAGGACTCATCCTCTATCCAATCAAGCATAAACTGTGATTCTATGACTTCCGTAACCTGGGATCGCAGAGTACCCGTTGAAGCGGCAATCACTGCACAAATTAAAATGAACTGTTTTGACATAGATATGGTGGATCGTTGGCGGCAAAAACAATAAAACGCGAAGTTGGAACAAAACAAGATGCAACGCAAAGGCCACAACGCTCGTTAACTAGAAATAGTATGGGCATCTGATTGTTTCAGTTCCGATTGATTTTCGGGTGCGCATTCGATTTTTTCTTATTCTTGTAAATTCATTGGGAATCATTTTCATGAAGCAAATCCTAGCAATCCCCGCTATTGCCCTGTTTTTGGCAACGTCTTTTTGGACTTTAACGAGTTCGACTGCATCCGCTCAAGACCCTGAGTTCACGCAGTACTTTGCCAATCCGCTGTACTTAAACCCGGCTTTCGCTGGTTCTGCGCGGTGCCCGCGCCTGACCATGTCGTACAGAAACCAGTGGCCAGCCATGAGTGGTTCATTCGTGACCACATCAGCGGCTTATGACCAACATGTAGAAACTTTATCTGGAGGATTGGGGTTCATCGTGATGAATGACCAAGCCGGGCGGGGCACTCTCAGCACCACCACAGCAAGTGGCATATACAGTTATCAGCAGGCTGTGACGCGCAAGCTTTCCATCAAAGCAGCAATGCAAGTCACCTATATGCAGAAAGCATTGGATTGGGGACGCTTGACTTTTGGGGATATGATTGACCCTCGAAGAGGATTCATCTATGAGACCCAGGACATCCCTCGCGGAGGCATGGTTCAAACCGTTGACTTTAGTACCGGAATCTTAGGCTTCACGGATAAATACTACTTCGGGATGGCCGTCCATCATTTGAATGAGCCCAACGAATCGCTTGTGGTAGGAATGAGCCGCTTGCCTATGAAATACACCGTGCATGCTGGAGCCGTTTTGCCTTTACAACGCTCTGTGACTGGTATTGAATCGACCATTTCCCCGAATATACTGTACCGTCGCCAAGGCGAATTNCAGCAGTTGAATGTGGGNCTGTATGTNAACAAAGGCCCATTGGTCGGTGGCATNTGGTACCGTGGNATTATGTTCACGGATTACCGGGATGCATTCATNGTAACATTGGGCATTAAATCTGATGTTGTGCAGTTCGGCTATAGCTATGACTTGACTGTATCAGAATTAACGCCTGCCACAGGNGGTGCTCACGAAATTAGCATGACCATTCAGTTCGATTGCCGAGGGAAGCGATCGAAATTCCGAACAATAAACTGTCCCTCATTCTAGTTTAACTAGAGCAGCACCCGCTGCAAACCTACAATCTGCATGAAACCCACACGAACCCTCAATACCATGAATTGGAAGTTCATAGCTTTTGGATTCCTCGCCTCTGGCTGGATCCTTTCAGGCTGCACACCTGAGCGATCTGGAGCAACCGGATGGGCTTATAACGACACCGCCAATGGCGGTTTTGAACGTCGACCTTACGGCGAGCAAGAAACAGCCCCAGGACTTGTCTTTATCGAAGGCGGAACATTCACGATGGGTCAAATCGAAGACGACTTGACGTCCAACTGGGATAACATTCCACGACGAGTAACTGTACCTTCCTTTTACTTGGACGAGACGGAGGTCACCAACTCGTTTTGGCTCGAATACTTGCACTGGTTAAATCGCGTTTATGGCGATACATATAGAGAAGTCGTCTTACGTGCCTTGCCTGATACATTGGTATGGAGAGAAAAACTAGCCTTTAACGAACCTTACGTAGATTACTATCTGCGTCATCCCGCCTACCAAGATTACCCGGTTGTCGGCGTTTCATGGAACCAAGCAAATGACTTTTGCAAGTGGCGCACCGATCGGGTGAACGAGCAATTACTTGTTCGTGAAGGACTGATCGCGCACAGCCCAGAAGCCCAAATCGACGAGGAGTTCTTCACCACGGACACCTACCTAGCTGGGCAATACACCCCCGAGACTGTAACGGAAGGATTGACAGACTTGCGACCTGGCTCTTCTGGAGCGCGGAATGTCCGATTTGAAGACGGCCTCTTCCAACCCGCATATCGCCTTCCAACCGAGGCAGAGTGGGAGTATGCTGCCTTGGGATTAATCGGTAATTCATACGCCGAATTAATTTCCAATCGCCGCACGTACCCGTGGGATGGTCATTACACACGGGATGATGATTCGAGAGGGCGCAGCTATGGGGGCATGAACGCCAACTTTGTTCGGGGACGCGGAGATTACATGGGTGTCGCGGGCTCTCTTAACGATGGAGCAGCAGCTACGGCTCCTGTGTATGAATTTATGCCAAACGACTACGGCTTGTACAACATGGCTGGAAACGTGAACGAATGGGTCATGGATGTTTATCGACCTTACAATTCTGTTGATGCAGAGGAATTCAGGCCGTTCCGTGGAAATGTTTACCAAACAACCCAGCGTAATGCTGAAGGTGAATTGGCCGACAAATACGATTTCGTCGTGTATGACATTGCTGAACTCGAGTCCGATTTGACCGCTTATGAAAAAGCCGCACGAAAAAATTTCACGAAGGAAGAAGAAAACTTGGTGATGAACATCTTCACTGCTATTGAAGCGGCGAAGGAAGAGATCAAATTGAAGCGACTCGAAGAAGGACAAGAGCAGATCTCAGAGGCCAAAGAGTTGGTCACGGACAGCGACGAATTAATTGCAGCGGACCTGCTTGATTTGTTTGTTCGCAATGTAGAAGCTAGCCCCGGCGAACTCCGCTACCGAGATGTCACCGTCGAAGAAAGCCTTGGCCGAGACAACT
>JGI20158J14315_10002915_pt1 | contig 11606 bp, 8 predicted proteins | sample COG_08_FD_14315 | JGI IMG/M metagenome (IMG submission 14315)
GAAACACAACTTATAGACCAAGACCAAGACTTAAATGTAGTTAGAGAAATACAAACTAGACTTGCGTGGATAGAAGCGAACTGTTGTAGATAATGATATATTCACACGCTAACTTTCACTATCAACATAAATCTACCCACGATAATGAGTATGTAGAATGGGAAGAGGAAGAATGAAATACACTTTAACTACACCTACTTACAATGGTGCTCCAACTGATTGGTCTACAATAAAGGATGCATCAAATAAACAAAAAGATATTCTAAAACCCTGCGAGTCAGAAAGAAAATGTGGTAATTATTTTTATAGTACTAAGTATAAGTACTGTGAACAGTGTAGAAGTAGGGAGATGTGCTAATGGGTTTTACTAAGAAACCACAAAACATGAGAAGCTTAAAAAGAGGTATTTTAGGAAGAATGAAACAAGGAGAAGATATAAACCTTATGCTTGCTCCATACCCAAGAGAAGTGCAAGTTGAAATTGTTACTTGGATAAAAAGGAAATTAGATGGCTAATACAATGACCATAGGGAGAATTACATTTACTTCTCCAAACAGTATCAGAGAAAGTTCTATACAAACAGGACAAAGAAATTCATTAGACCGAAGCTTTAGNTTTAATGGAACTTTGTGTGGTACAGGTTCAGGTCAAGCCTACATAGATAGTTCAAAAAAATTAAGAGACGAATTAATCTCAATGGGTAATTCGGACTTATTACTACCTATTACTTATGAGGGGGATACAACTATGGAAGGATTTGGAAAGATTACTTCTATGGATGTATCTCCTGTAAAACTTGCAACAGGTTATTTTTCTTATCAAATAGGATTCGAAATGAAAGGTAGACCATCTGAAATGATGTTTGAATCAAATATGTCAGGTGCTCTAATTCAAAACTCACACTCCATTACAACAGCTAGTACAACCTATGCACCTTGGCATGCTGTACCTGTAAATACTTATAATTATAAAAACGATTCAAGACCTGTGGGTGCTACAAGGTCAACAGAAAATGGAGACTTGTCTTTTTTCTATGATGCAGATTTAAGAACTTATTCTTCTAATTGGATAATAGATCCTGTAGATTACTACAAGGGTGCAGCTAAAGTAACTATAGATAGCACAGTAAAAACAGGATATTTAACAAGGAATTTACCAACAGGCGTAGAGCTTTCTAATGGCATAGTTAAAATTACTTCAGGAAGTACAACAGATGAATCTAGATTTACACTATCTTTCTATGACAATGGTGTTTATACAAGCGATAGGGAAATTGCAATATCTTCAGGTAGTTCAGAAACAGAATGGAATGTTTGGCAAACAGTACAGATTTTAAGAAATGAACCACAAGAAGTTGTTGTTAGATTTACTTCTTATTCAGATGATACTTTTGGAGATGGAAGACTTACAGTTGACTTAGGTTTGAAGAGAGGTGCTCATCATGTTTCTATGGTAATCTCTGAGGGAGGAACTTCTGATAGAACAGCAAACACAAGAAAGAACCTTAAGTTAATTACCGCTAATACTGTTGCCGACAGTACAGGATATATGATTGAAAGTAGTACAGACGCAGCAGGACAAAAGTTTATGATTGGGAGTCCTCAGGGATATACAGCAGATACGACTAATAGGTTGATACATTTATCGACTTCACAGTTTAAATGCTTTTTGGGTTATGTTTATAACGCTACTGCCCCTGAGAACCATAACACTGCAAATGCAGTAAGAGACCAATACCTAGAAAGTTTGTACGAAAATATTCGTTTAGTGAGGGCATAATGGCAGTTACAGAAAGGCACATGGGTGTTGGTAACTTTACAGTATCCTTCTCCCAGGAATTCACACCTACTGAAATAATTGAATCCATAAAAGAGTGGGGACATATTGTCATAACTCCTCAAGAAGTAGATGTTAATACTCTTACAGACGCAGATGTTCTTTCTACTTCTAGATATACAGGTATAGTTTTAAACAGATCCTTAGAAGAAGGTGTTGTTGATATCTCAGGACAAGGCTTACAACTCTACTTAGGAGATGGTCAGTCTAAAGGTATGGTCATTGCTGAATCTAAAAATGTTGGAAAAGTAAGAGTTTATACAAATACCACATTGGCAGAAACCCTTTTCAACTCTTCAGTAAGTACAGGAAAGCCTTATGGAATTTTAAGAAACGAGTCAGGTAATTCTCAAGCTATAACTCAAGGTGTTATTTACGAGCCAAGTGGAACTTATATTGGTCAACACTTTGTGCAAACAGCTTTATCTGCATTAAAAGAAGTCGCTGAATTTTTTAGCATAGAATATAGAGTTAATCCAAATGCAACTATTGACGCAGGTCCTGCAGCTAACTTATTTGCTGGAGTAAACTCCGATCCTTCAACAATTGTTGTTAAAACAGGATATGGAGAAGATCCAAACTTTGATGGCGTAGTACCTCAAGGACTAAGAACAGAGTTTGATGCAACTGATTGGGTTTCACGAGTAGACTTTGTCGGAGAAGTAGGATATTTCGACTCAGCAACTGATGTAGCTGGAGAAGCAAACATAGGTTCTAATCCTTATAAAGATTTACATGGAAACGCATTAAGTAGAAGTGGATTAGTACAACAACCTGAAATTGCTACAGATCAATTAAATTCAAGAGCACAACTTATGTTAAATGAGTTATCTAGAGTTAAAAAAGTTCTGAACTTAGATTTAGAGCAGTATGAAGTTTCTGGAGACATGCAGGTTGGAGACTTTATATTTGCTTTCGATCCCGATATTGGCTTTATAGATACTTCAGTTGACGCTACTGCAGAATCAAGAGATTTATACGAAGTTACTTTTAGAGGACAAATTATCACACCTGTAAAAGTAAGAGTTGTAGGATTAACTTTCCCAATAGCAAATGGTATGGGTGTTTACTTTAGAGATAAAGATGGAAACTACACAGACCTAACTCAGTATGTGCAATTTGAATCTGGAGCAGCACAAGTAGAACTTGGCGATGTTATTAGATTTATTGGCGATGACCTACGATTTGATGAGTTTTCTTTAAACAGGGTAACTGCTGGCGTATTCTCTATTCCTGACCTACCAAGCACTCCTACGCTTCAATCAGGCACATATCTGAACGCAACAGGAGATTCAATAGGATTTATTCGTGTAACAGTGGCAAAACCGACTAATGTCGATGGATCTCAGATAACTGATGGTAGTCATTACAGAATAAGGTATAAAAAAACAACTGATTCACAATATTCTTATCAAAACTTTCCATTTACAGGTGTAAGTTCAGAGAGCTTATTAATACAAGATTTAACAGTAGGAGTTACATACGATGTAGGTGTTGCTGCAATTGATAAATCAGGATTCAAGAAAATGTCCACTTATGATGGATCAGGAGAAGATTTATATACGAATACACCAAGTGTTAATGCTAGCTATGCCACTAACGCAAGAATAGAGATTGAAAAAGATGGTCAAGCACCAACTAAACCTAAAGCAGCAACTATTGCAGCAGGTCCATTGCGTGTCCAGGTAACACATTATCTAGGAAAAGATGGAACAGATGGTAATGGTAACCCTTTTGGTAACTTTACAATAGAAGGAGATGTTGACCACTTAGATATACATGCTGTTACACAAACAGACAATGTACAAAACTTTACTGTAAATACTGCAAATAAAATTGGAGAGATCAGAGTCACTTCAGGAAACCTACTTCAACAAATTCCTGTTATAGGAACAATTGAGTTGGAGGATTCAACAGACCAATACTTTAGAATAGTAGCTGTTGATAAATCAGGTAATGAGTCTGATCCTTCTGATGGACAAACTGCAACAGCTAACTTAATTGCTGAAGCAAATATAACAGATGCAACTATTACAACTGCAAAAATCGGCGATGCTCAAATTACAACTGCAAAGATTGGAGATGCACAGATTACCTCAGCTAAGGTAAATGATTTATCAGCAGATAAATTAACTTCAGGCAGTATTGTCGGTGGAGAAATAATTGTAGGTAGTGGTAGCAATACTTCAGGATTTATAAAATCACAAAACTATTCTTCAGGTTCTGCAGGTTGGCAGATAAGCCCTGATGGTAGTGCTGAGTTTCAAAATGCGACTATTAGAGGTACTTTAGATGCTTCTGATATAACTTCAGGTACACTTTCTACTTCTAGATTAGATTTATCACAAATATTAACTGTTGGAGAAGCAGCAGGAGATGTGAATTCTGGTTCAACAACCATAGATGGAGGCAACATAACCACAGGAACTATTACTGCTACTCAAATAGATTCAAATACAATAACAACAGGAGAACTTAATTTTACTCCCTATCAATCAGGTCAAGCTATAACAAATGGTTCTGTTGGTGGTATCACAATAACTTCTTCTGCAATACAATCTTCTAATTTCAATTCAGGTAGTGCAGGTTTTCAGATAACAAGTGGTGGTGTTGCAGAGTTTCAAGATGTAACTGTAAGAGGAACATTTAGTGGATTAGTAGATAATACAATGAGGTTTAGTGGTGCTTCTGGAAAATTAACCACAGGATCATCTGGAACAGCAAGAATAGAAGTAGGTTCAGATAGTTCTCAAGAAATTAGATTTTTAAATACAAGCAATCAAACAAAAGGACAGCTTGAGATAGATGGAGATAATATGATTTTATCTGCCTCTTCAACTTCTAGTAATTTAAAACTTGTAGCAGGTGTATCAGGAGATTTAATCTTTCAAGGTGGAGATATAGACTTTACAAGTGGTTTGGGTACTTCTCCTGTAATTAAAGTAGAAGGCTCTACAGGTACAAATAAATTTTTAGCTACAGATAGCAGTGGTAGGTTGACACTGACAGGTAACACATCATCTTCAGGTGTAGATTCTATAACTGCTTCAGGAGAACTTTCTCTTACAGGTGCAGGTACAGGAGATGTAACTATTACACACGCTGATTCTGACCACGATAATCGTTTTGTTCAAAATGCCAACCACAGTCATAGCAACTTTGCTAATAACTCAGATATAAATAGCCAAGGATTTGTAACAAATGCTAATGTTGATACTTCTCATGGAACACATGGTGGTAGTTCTCATAATGTCCACAATTACTTTACTAATGCAGATGTAGATGGAAGCCACCATAGCCACAATGCTTACTTAAATTCAAATCACAACAATCAAGTTGGACACCATACGCATAACTTTACTGTTGCTGAAGATCCTCATGGTAATGGAGAGCATACTTCCTCATTCGCTACAAATTCACAAGTAAACTCAGCAATAAATATTCACAATGCAGTACACCACTCTGATAAAAGATTTAAAGAAGATATTAAACCTGCTGTTTTAGGTTTAGATTTTATTGAGACTATAAAGCCTGTAGATTATTTTTGGAAAGATGATTATTTAGAAGAAAAAATAAAAGATAACAATACACAAAATAATTGGAAGAAAAATCAAAAAGATGTATTAGCTAATGTACAGCAAGGATTTATTGCACAAGATTTACAGAAAGCAGTCTATGATTACACAGGAACTAATACTGCTCTAAGTGCAGTTTATTCTAAAAACTTTACAGATAGAGAACAAGATAAGTATAAAGAAGACGAGTTAGGTCATGTTGATATGGTTAAACTTGTACCTGTACTTGTTAAATCTATTCAAGAACTATCTGCTAAAGTTAAATTATTACAAGCACGAGTAGATGAAATGGAGGAAATCTAATGGCATTAGGAGAATATAAGTTCATTGTCCCTGCTACAGAAAGTAATGACGATAAAAAAGAAAGACTTAAAACTGAGTTAATTTCTATGGAAGAACATTACAAAATGCAGGAAGATGAAGGAGTTTCAACAGCTAAGTTGGATATACTAGCTGATAATATCGAAGCTAAAAGAACTGAATACGAAGCTGTAGGTGGCACATACCCTGAATTATGAAATATTCTTTGGGGGGAAAAAAAATAATTGAGTTCAAGACCGATTACATAGGTCTTGACGAAGTTGCACCTGTAAAACCTGCTTCTGCTTTCACACCTGAGTGGTTTCGTTCTATGAAAGACTATATAGAAATGCCTGCTATGAGAGAAGAAGGCAAGCCTAACTACTTTGGTAAACCAAGAGAAGTTGCTAAAAAATATATGGGTGGGACTGTTAAAAGATGTCCTGCAATAGTAGATCAGATAACAGAGGGATTTATTATTCCTATGTGGGCAGATTTTTTAATACAAAGAGATATGGATAATTTTGAGTGGGATAATAAAGGAATCAAAGCTTATGGTATAGAGTTTCACTCTCCTGAACAAATAGGAGGTTGGAAATTAAAAAAGACAGATTATCCTCATGCAGTTAAGTTTGTAAATCCATGGCGTATATACACACCACCAGGTTATTCAGTAATGTTTTTAGCTCCAACATATCAATTTGAAAGAAGATTTACAGTATTACCAGGTATTGTAGAAACTGACAATTATCATTCAATACACTTCCCAACAGTATGGCACACAACTAAGGATGCTATAATTGAAAGAGGAACGCCATTTATACAGGTAATTCCATTTAAAAGAGACAAATGGAATCTAAATGTATCTCAAATGACGAATGAAGATATGCGTGAAGAGGGAATTGAAAAAAATATCCTAAACACTAAATTCAAAAATTCCTACAGAGATTTAATTTCTAGGAGAAAGAATGCCAGAACTAACTAATACAGAAAAAGAACAACTTTTACTACAGCAAATTAAAAATGCGAGGGAGGATCTATACGCTGCAGAAAATCTAGGGGAATCTAGTGATGTAATCACAGAACTTACTGCCAAAGTTACAACCTTAGAAACTGCACATAGTAATCAGTTTGGCGACTAATGGCTGATTTAATTAACGAAGGTAATTCCAAGATAGAGGTAGTAGATAATGCTGCCGATTCCTTAGCCAAGATAATTGCAGAGATTAATGGTGTAGAAAGAATAAATCAATCTGCAACTCTTTTAACTTTTAAAAATCCTAATGATCAGTTAGAAACAGGTAATGCTACTGACGATCAAAATGGTGCTGCTAGCTCTTTTAATGGTTTTGCTATCGCTGATGGTGTAATTCAAGTTCAATCAGGCGATGGCTCTACAATTCCACAATCAAATCTTTATATTGATGGTAAATCTATTATCTCCGATAAAACTCTTGCTATTGGTACTACAGGGCAAAAAGAACTACACTTTGGTACAAATGGTACACAGTGGGTTAAGATTACAGAAAGTGGTTACTTAGATTTTCAAAAGATGACCATAAATGGTTCTCAAGGAACTGCAGGACAATACATAAGAAACGCAGGAAATGGAACTATTGAATGGTCAACTATCGATAGTAATAATGCTTTTGGGACAATATCTGTTGGTGGAACTAGCTTAGATGCAGGAAGCGTAGGAGATAGCGTAACAGTTACAGCAGGAGATAATATTACTCTCACTCCTGATTCAAGTACAAACACTTTAACTATTGCAGCAACTCAACCAAACATATTCTCGACTATATCAGTATCAGGTCAAGATGACATAACAATTGACCAGGCTTCAGATACATTAAATTTTGCAGGCGGTACAGGTATCGCAATAACTACAGATGCTTCTACAGACACAGTAACGATTACTAATACAGGAACAAGTGGAACTACCGAAGATGTATTTAAAAATATAGCTGTATCAGGACAAGCCACTGTTTCTGCTGATTCTTCAACAGATACTTTGACATTTGTTGCGGGATCAGGTGTATCTATTGCTACAGATGATTCAACAGATAGCATTACTTTTACAGCAGATCAGTCTAGATTACTTTCTCCCCTTGGTTATTTTTCTTTTACAGATGATAATGGAGTCTCAAGTGAAATGCCTCTTAAGAATTTCTTTATAAATAAAACTTTCGTTGGAGGAGTTAATGGTGGGGGTACATCTGTAGGTATGGCAACGAGGGCTATTCGTATGCTAGAATCAGATGGTAGCACTTATGATTTTGTAATCATGCCTGCTAATAGTTCTGGAGATAGTCTGACATTCACATTCACACAATCAGATGGAACACAAGTAACCAAAGACATAACAATGGCAGCGTAGGGAATTAAATGGCAGCAAAAAATCCAATAAGAGGCGATTATTCGGGTTCCGATTTAGTCGGTTTTGCAGAGTTTCAAGCTTCAGACTTTATAGCAATAGCAGATGGTGGTACAGGTGCAATTTCTTCAGCAGGTGCTAGAACTGCTTTAGGAATAGCAATAGGTTCTGATGTACAAGCTTACGATCCACAACTTACAGATGTAGCTAACTTAACTCCTACAGATGGTGGTTTTATAGTTGGAGATGGTTCAAACTTTGTTTTAGAATCAGGAAATACAGCTAGAGCTTCATTAGGACTTTCTTCTTCAGATAGTCCACAATTTACAGGTCTAACATTAACTTCTATATCTATTGATAGTGTTACCTTATCTACAATAGTTACAGAATCCGAAGGTATGTCTGGATCAGACAATGATACCTCTGTTCCAACAACTGCAGCAATAATAGACTACATATCCAACACTGTTGATACTACAGAAGAAGTACAAGACATTGTCGGAGCTATGGTCACAAGCAATACCGAAACATTAATCGGTGTTACTTATGACGATAGTGATGGTACTTTAGACTTCGTTGTTGATAACGACTTAGCTAATTACTCCAACACAAACTCAGCTTTTATAACAAAATCAGGGATAAGTGTTACAGACTCAGGTGGAGATGGAAGTTTAAGTTATGATAATTCAACAGGAGTTATCACTTATACAGGTCCTAGCTCTACAGAAGTAAGAGCACATTTATCAGCAGGTACAGGTGTTTCTTATTCTTCAGGTCAATTTAGTATTGGTCAAGATGTAGGAACTACTGCCGATGTAACTTTTAACAGTGTTGCAGGAAACCTAACAGGAAATGTTACAGGAACTGTTTCTTCTATTGCTAATCATGATACAGATAGCTTAAGTGAAGGAACAACCAATCTTTATTACACAAGTGCTAGAGCTAACTCAGACTTTGACACAAGATTAGCTACTAAAGATACAGGAGACTTATCAGAAGGCAGTAATTTATACTTTACTAACGCAAGAGTTGATACTGAAATAGACAGCTATCTTAGTGGAGGAACAGGAGTTTCTGTATCCTCAGGAGCAATAAGCATAGGACAAGCTGTTGCCACAACCTCAGATGTTACTTTCAATGACTTAACAGTTTCAGGAGACTTAACTGTAAGCGGTACCACTACAACAGTAAATACCGAAACCATTGCTTTAGCTGACAACATAATAGTTTTTAATTCAAACGCAACAGGTTCTGCTACAGAAAATGCAGGAATCGAAATTGAGCGTGGAGATGACACTAACAAAACATTAATTTGGGATGAGAGTGCTGATAAATGGACAGTAGGATCAGAGACATTTATTGCAGGGACTTTTGAAGGAGCCTTGACAGGAAATGTCACAGGTACAGTATCTAGTATTGCAAATCATAGTACTAGCGACTTATCAGAAGGAACTAACCTTTATTACACCACAGCAAGATTTGATACAGCATTTACAGGAAAATCTACTTCAGATTTATCAGAGGGAACAAACCTCTATTACACAACTGCTAGATTTGATAGTGCTTTATCAGGCAAGACAACAACTAACTTATCAGAAGGAACCAATTTATACTTCACAAACGAAAGAGTAGATGACAGACTAAATAACTTATTAGTTGCAGGAAGCAATATAACACTTACCTATGACGATACTGCCAATACTCTTACTATTGCAGGTGTTGAAGATAACTTTGCTAATAATACAACAGACGACTTAGCTGAGGGATCAACCAATTTATACTTTACAAACGCTAGGGCTCAATCTGCTCTTACAGGCGGAACAGGAATCTCTAATACTTCAGGAACTCTAGCAATAGACTTTACTGAATTCGATACAGACAATGTTGTTGAAGGAAGCTCTAGTCTATACTTTACAAATGCTAGAAGTAGAGGTTCAGTATCTGTAGCTTCGGGTTCAGGTTTAACTTACAATAGTTCTACAGGAGAGTTTGGAACTTCTTCAATACCTAATGCTCAATTGGCCAATAGTGCAATAACTATAAACTCAAACGCAGTTTCTCTTGGTGGATCAGTTAGTTTAGACACTGATGACATTACAGAGGGTAATAACCTTTACTACACAACAGGAAGATTTGATACAGCATTAGCTACAAAAGATACAGATGATTTAACTGAAGGGTCAACTAATCTGTACTACACAGATGCTAGAGTCGAAAGCTATATTAGTGGCGGAACAGGTATTGACTTCTCTTCAGGTGCTATATCCATAGACTCAACAGTAGTAACAGAAAGCTCAACAGATACACTTACTAATAAAACAATTAGCTTTGAAGACAATACAGCAATTGTTACTTTTGCTGTTACTGTTTCTAATACTTCAGGTTCTAATAAATACTTTTTAGATGGAGAGAGTTCTGCAAGCGTTCAATTAATACCAGGCGTTACATACAGGTTTGATCAATCAGATAACTCTAACTCTGGACACCCTTTTGCTTTGTCAACAAGTGAAGATGGAACCAATTATACAACAGGAGTAACTACCAATGGAACAGCAGGTTCCTCAGGTGCTTATACTCAAATAGTTGTAGATGGTGCTACTGCAGATAGATTATTCTACAAATGTACAGCTCACTCAGGAATGGGTGGCGGTGTATTGGAAGTACAAGGAAGTGCAATAGTTGAATTTGCTGTAACTGTTGCAAATGTTAGTGGTAATAAGTATCACTTAGATGGAGAAACAGCAGCAAGTGTACAACTCATACCTGGAATGGTATATAGATTTAATCAATCAGACTCTTCAAACTCAGGACACCCATTTAGATTATCTTCAACAAAAGATGGTACACACAACAGTGGATCTGAATATACAACAAAGGTAACAACCTCAGGTACTCCAGGTTCTGCAGGTGCATATACTCAGATTGTTGTTGACGCAGCAACTTCAGATTCTTTATATTACTATTGTTCCTCACATTCAGGAATGGGTGGGGATGCTGTTATATCTGTTCAGGGTGTCTCTCTAGCAGATAGTGATACAGATGATTTAACAGAAGGCAGTTCTAACCTTTACTTTACTAATGCAAGGGCTAGAAGTGCAATATCTGTAACTGATAGTGGTGGAGATGGTTCTTTATCATACAACAGTTCTACAGGAGTAATAACCTTTACAGGTCCATCTGCTGCTGAAGTCAGAGCACACATATCTGTAACAGATTCAGGTGGAGATGGTTCTTTAGCTTANGATTCAGGAACAGGTGTAATAACATACACAGGACCTAGTGCTTCAGAAACAAGAGCTCATTTTACAGCAGGAACAGGTATTGGAATATCCTCAGGAGAAATCAGTATAGGTCAAGCAGTTGCTACAACCTCTGATGTAACATTCAACGATCTTNTCGTATCAGGAGATTTGACAGTATCAGGAACAACTACAACAGTTAACACTGAAACAATAAACCTTGCAGATAATGTAATTACTTTAAATAGCAACGAAACAGGAACACCAAGTCAAAATGG
>JGI20158J14315_10002922_pt1 | contig 11584 bp, 14 predicted proteins | sample COG_08_FD_14315 | JGI IMG/M metagenome (IMG submission 14315)
ATTATTTAGCACCAGTCGAGTTTGAAAAAAGAAACAGGTTTTTAAAGAAATCTTTAAAATCTGTTTAAATTTAGTGTCCGGAAAACTGTTGACAGATCATAATGATATTATTTTAAAAAATATTTCTGATGGTAAAATTGATGATAGTAATTTTACTCTTCTTTCTATTGCAACTATTGTTAAATTTGCCATTAAGGAATTTTCTTTTGAAGATAAAGATCAAAAAAATCTAGTAAGTCTTAATTTATCTGATGATTTTGAATTTTTCGGTTCTGAAACTTTAATGATTTATGTTTTATTTAATTTACTTAAAAATGCTTTGCATTATAAGGTAAAAATTAATATTTGGCTAGACTCAAAAAATAAAAAACTACATTTTAAAGATGAGGGGCAAGGAATTGATTCTGATAAATTGGAGTCAATTTTTGATTCCTTTTCAACTTCTGGAAAATCTAGTGGAACTGGTCTTGGTCTCCCATTTTGCAAAAGGGTAATGCAAGCCTTTGGTGGTGATATTATTTGCCAGTCAAAAATTGGTGATGGTGCAGAATTTATTTTAAAATTTTAATTATTTCACACCTCCAATTTCTATTATTGTATCAACTGCTTTATTTACTGATTCCCTTACTGGATCATTACTAAGTCTAGCATAAATTTGGGTGGCTTTAATTGATTTTTGATTACAAAGTCTTTGTTATAAACCAAGGTCTTAATCTTGCCATTTACCCAATCCACCTTACAAGCAGGAAAATTGAGTTCATCCGCTATTATTCTACTTATAGTAGTTTTACCAGTTCCATTAGAACCATATAAAAAGTTGATTTTTGACAAATCTTTTAACAGTTCCGGAGTAGATATATCATATGTGGCGATTCCTTTTATACTTATTGATTCAATCATACTTACCTAGCTATTTAGATTGATTTCTTTCTCACAAGATTCCTTAGTTAATCTCAAAAGCTCTTTAACATCTTTCGCCAGAATTTCTAAATCTTCTTTTGAAATTTGATAATTAGTATATTTGTTTTTTAGCAATGTTTTTAGAGATTTCTTCATACGTTTTTATTATATCCGATTAATAATTTCACTTGTTACATACTCAAAAGCTTGTTCAAAATTCCAATTAATTGGTTCACGAAGAGCAAAAGGGAGGGTAAGAGGAAGTCCTTGAGGCAGCAAAATATTCATATCAAGCTGAAAGTCTTTGTTTAAGCGCTTCAATTCGAGGTTTTTTAAAAACAAGTCTTTGGAAATTTTTAACCCACCATGATCGCAATATTTTTTGAAAATTTTCAGAGTTTTATCAATATTTGCTAAATATTTGCTAAAAACCAGCCACAGATCAAATAAATCTCTGCCTTTGCGCCTTTGATATAAAGCTCTTATCTTTGTCGCCATCAGCTCTTCTAGTTGATTAACCGCAACTATGCTTTCGCCGCTAAACCACTCTGACTTAAAGCCAAAAGTTGCGTTGTTGATATCCATTACCTGAAAGTGCTCAGTGGTATTAATTTCAATTTTCAGCTTCATTGGTAGGCCATTAACAGAAGTATATTTGTAAACCAATTTTGCTGATCGCTCAGTTAAAATGCGGTTTGGTTCACCAAGCCAATTAAGTGCAATTCTAACGGCATCCATTGTTTCTCCTATTGGCTGCGCTTTGGTTTGTACAAAATCTAAATCTTCACTATAACGCGCCGATGGCTTGAGATAAATTTTATTTAGCGCTGTTCCGCCTCGAAAAATCAGGCTTTCTTTAATTTTCTGATTTTGGTAAAGATTTACCAAAGCCCTGTTAATAATTAAATCCTGCTCAACCATATCGAGGCTTTGCCAAGGAGCATTTTGCTGCCATTTTTCTATGAAAATCTTTGGGATCATAAGTCGCTCTCAATTGAAGTGTTTTCAATAATCATCCATTTCTTACATCTTGGATAACCTTTAATTGGAATTTCTGGCGCCAAGGAAACAAAGTTTTTGGCAATGAGTTTTTTATCTGAAGATAGATATTTTTGCAGAGCGTTAATAATTTCCTGCTTTTGGTTAATGTTTTCGACATCAATTTTTTCTAAAATATATCCCAATCTTTGCAGCCAGAATTTTTGGTTGGAAATTTTTGCCAGCTCAATCAATTTTTTAAGATCAATTGATTGCGTAAGCTCTGATAGAACAGTTGCGATATGATTTAGTCCGCTGCTTCTTTCAGGATAAAGTAGTAAATCCATAGCAGTTAATTCCGGTGAAGATATTTTTAAATAGCCGCTATCAACGGCAATTTCCTGTATTGGAAGGCTTGATAGAGACTTTTTGTAAATTACATCAATACTTACTTGCCCAAATTTTAAACTTTTGCGGATTTGCTTATCAGAAATTATTTGAAATGAATTTGGCTTTTGATGAGTTGCACCCTGATACATAGCGGCACTAAGCAAGCCTACATAATAATTTACTCCTAAATGCTGCATTAGAATAGGCACTAACTGCGCCGCAGGCAAACAACCCCGCAATTGATTTTCGGGAGGAATTATAACATAAAACCCTTTTGCCGGACTGATAATTTCTCCGCGTTTTTTTATGCGGCATATCGAAGATAAGGCATTATATTTTGAGATCCCCAAATCTCTTGCAGCCTCATCGGCTGTAAAAGAAAGTCGCCCTGATTTTCTTAAATCTTTTAAATATTCTGAAAACTTTGCCATAGTATAGAAATTGCTAAAATAGTAATTATACGACTATACTATCTTTAAAAATGTAAAAGTCAATGATGTCATAGTAGAAACATTGCGATTTCTGCAATTTTGCTACTATAAGAAAATTATCTTAATAAATCACCAAATATCCATAAAAATGTCAAATTATGTCCAATGCTGTTTAATAAGAGATTTTAAGTAAATTAAGCTTTGGATGTTGATGAATTAAAGAGGTTGATAAAACTAAAAAACAAATAGATTATAATGTCGAATAGTCGTTTTTACAGGTTAGGGCAGCAACATCCAATATTATTACGTCTCTCCAATGTTCAGTTGAATTACAAATTTAAAATCCAAAAACATCTCTTTGCTCTTCCCATAAATCAGGTACTCCCTTTTTAAAATCTCTCAATGTTAATAATTCTGGCTGCTTACCATCTAAAATAGCCTCAATAATATCAGGAGCAACATAGTTAAGTTTAAAAATCTTGGCCACATGAGATTTGTCAGTTTTTTCTATTTCAGCAATTTCATTAAAACTACCAACTTCTTTATTTTTTATCATCTCCTTCCATTTATAAGCGCTGGCAAAAGCATTAACTAATTTTTCATTATAATTATGAGGATTTTCAATTCCCTTATATTTATCTAATCCTTCTGGCGCGATTGTTGTGACATAGCCTTTCCTTTTTCTAATTTTCATAGGAATTAAAATGCTTATCGTCCCATCATCAATTTCATTAAATTTAATATTTTGATTTTCTGATTCCATTTTATTTTTATTAATTGATGATCTCAGAAGCTAGAGATCTAAAACCTTCTTTAAAAACCCTTAAATCAATCTTATCCTCAGCTATAATTACTTGCTTCACTAAAAGATTAATAATCCTCACTTGCTCAACTGGAAATAATTCATCCCATATTTTTTCCATATTTTTGAAATAATTAATAATTGTTAAAAATCTGTCCGGAGAAGTGTAGCCACATCATTTGAATATATTGAAGTTTTTTACAACAGAATCAGAATTCACTCTGCTAATAATTATTTAGCACCAGTGGAATTTGAAAAACAGAACAGATATTTAAAGAAATCTTTAAAATCTACTTAAATTGACTGTCCGTTAAAAGGTTGACACATCAGATCGAAAAACTGAAGATAAAAACTACAAATCAAGATCTAAAATGGGGTCAAATTTTCTCTATTCATTTTCAGTGCCAAAAAATGTTGAGTTAGATAGTCCTGAAATTCTTAAAGAGAATGGGAAAATAGTTGTTAAATTTAAAAAGAAATAAAGATTATTGATCATGGGAATAGCTCGCACATTTATTCTTATTTCTGGACTCATCGCCTTGTTCACCTTTATAGGTTTTGCAATTGGCGGTGAGTCTGGAGCTATAATGGCCTTTGGCATAGCATTTTTGATGAATTTCTTTGCCTATTTTAATTCTGATAAAATAGTGCTAAAGATGTATAAAGCTAAAGAAGCTGATTATAAATGCGATGATGACGAGGGTAAGCATGACGCCAGGCCAGATGAATCAATAAAACCTGATACTGAAGTTGAGAATTTAATTAACAGCTTGCCAGTTTTTATTGTTAGGACTTGAAAAGTTACTGATCAATACATATTTTATTTTTAATATCAATTTTAAAGATTAATAAACATGCTCAACAATAATCAATTCAACAATCTAATCACATCGATAAGAACTAAAATCATAGGTCAGGATGAACTGATTGAGAATATGATTATTTGCATGATTTGTAATGGTCATATTTTGATAGAAGGTTTACCAGGATTAGCTAAAACAGCTACTGCCAATGCTTTAGCGGATGGAATTGAAGGTGATTTTCATAGGATTCAATTTACACCTGATCTATTGCCTTCTGATTTAATTGGAACTGACATCTATGTTCATGATAAAGGGGATTTTGAATTTCGATCTGGACCTATATTTCATAATATAATTTTGGCAGATGAGATTAATCGCGCCCCATCCAAAGTTCAGTCGGCATTACTTGAGGCTATGGCAGAGAAGCAGGTTACCGTAGGGAAAAAGACTTATAAATTGCCTGATTTATTCATGGTTATGGCTACGCAGAATCCTATCGAGCATGAAGGTACTTATTCACTGCCAGAGGCACAGTTGGATCGTTTCTTGATGAATGTTATTGTTAATTATCCTAATCGTGAAGACGAGTTGCAGATTATGGATTTAAGTACTCAGATTGACAATAAGAGTAAGAAGAGTGATATTAGCGTTACTACTCAAAAAGAGATTTTTGATGCTCGAAAAAAGAGTTTTGATATCCATATTGATTCAAAATTAAAAGATTATATTGTGTCCCTAGTTACGGCGACTCGCAATCCTGCTGATTATGATGCAGATCTTGCAAAATGGATTAGATGTGGCGTTTCCCCCAGGGCAAGTATTGCCTTACTTCATTGTTCAAGAATTTTAGCATTAATTAATAATGATTCTTATGTTGCCCCTCATCATATTCGCAAAATTCTACCTCATATCTTTAGGCATAGAATAATTCTCTCTTATGAAGCGGAAGCTAGTGGTATAACTCCAGATAATATAATTGAGAAATTGTTAGAAATAGTGGCTTTACCATAATAAAAACAGATCATGCTATATCCAGACTTTAACGAATTATTAGATCTTCAACATAAGGTAAAAAGACTCTCTGTCAATCAAGACAGGTCTTCGGCCAATATTAGCGGCGATAATCGTTCAAAGCGTTACGGTTCTGGGTTGGAGTTTGAGGAGGTTCGAGAATATGTGATGGGTGATGATGTTAGAAATATTGATTGGCGCGTTACAGCCCGAACCAACATTCCTCATTCAAAGTTATTTAAAGTTCAAAGTGAGCAAACTATAAATATTGTGGTTGATATGAACGCTAATATGCATTTTGGCACTAAATCAACTTTTAAGTCAGTACAAGCCGCTAGGTTGGCTTCTTTATTATCTTGGTTCTTTAATCAAGGTAACAACAAAGTGGGAGGAGTTATTTTTGGTGGAGAGGGGAATGTGGAATTATTTCCTCCAGCTAAATCCAAACAATCTCTATTGAGAATGTTGCAGAGCTTATGTTTACAAAAAATAAGTAAAGAATATACACCTCTAGACCATGCTCTGTCTAAATTAGGTAGAATGGTTAGTAGTGAATCTCGAATTTATATTATATCTGATTTTAGTAATTTTAATTATAAATCAATTTTAAAGGATATTAAGAGATTTCGAGAAAGGGGTTGTAATATTTCTTTTTTACAAATTATTGATCAAAGAGATTACGACATTCCTGCTATCGGTCAGATATCTTTTGTTGATATGGTGGGAAACGATATTGAAATTGATAGTAGTAACAAATCTGGAAATAGGAAATATTTAGAATTATGGGAGAATAACCAGGAACAATTATGTAAGTTGACTAATGAGGTGGGAATTAAACTTACCAGAATCAATACTAACGATGATGTATTTTTAAAATTAATGAGTTCGTTATAAAAATGGAGCAGTTAAAAGATATAAAAGATCTAAATCAAATATCAATTTGGCCCTTAGCTTATGGCTGGTGGATTGTTCTGTTTGTTGCGGTGGCAATAGGAGGTTATTTTGTGTTTAGAAATCATAAGCAGAAGCTCTATGAAAATAGTTGGCGTTATTTAGCGAATGTGAAATTAGAGTCTTTAAAAAAAGACCTTCTTAATCCGCTGATAATTGGAGATGTGTTTGAATTATTGAAGGAGGTTGCTCTTAAAAAATTTAAACGATCTGAGTGTGCTAATTTAACAGGTTTGGAATGGCTTAAATGGCTTAATGATAATCAGGTAGGAAAATTTGATTGGGTTGAATGTGGCAAGGAATTGGTGCAGATTCAATATGCTTCGAAAGAAGAAATCAAGAAGAAGCTTAAAGATAAGGGGATTCAGGAAGGTTTAAATAAAATTATTAATGTAGTATCGCAACTAATTAGGAAATAAAATGTTTGAATTTGAATATCCGCTATTGGCAATTTTAGCTTTTATACCCTTTATCTTTCGCCTATTCTCGGCTTTAAAGAAGAAGTCAGGAGTTACTCAAATCTTGCACCCTAATATTGCCAATCTTCAGGCGGCTTTTTCAGAGGGGGTTAATAATAGAGTTAGTATAAAGGAGATAATCATTTATCTCATCTGGTTTTGTTTAGTTTTGGCACTAATGCATCCTCAATTAGTTAACAAGAAGGTTAATATTAAAAACAAGGGGCGTAATATCATGATTGCTGCTGATTTGTCTGGATCGATGAGGGCTTTAGATTTTTCAACGGATAGTGAGTATATTGTTCGTTTAGATGTTTTAAAACAGACTACTGCTTCTTTTATAGAAAAAAGGACAGGGGACAGAATTGGCTTGGTTTTATTTGGAGATCATGCTTATTTGCACGTTCCACTCACTTCTGATTTGAAATCAGTTAATGAGATGTTAAATAATAGCATGATCGGAATGGCTGGGGAGTCTACGGCTATTGGAGATGCCGTCGGTCTTGCAGTTAAGAAATTGCGAGATTTTTCCAGTGATGCTTCAACTATTATTCTTTTAACTGACGGTGAGAATACGTCTGGAACTTTGGATCCAGTTAGAGCAGCGAAGATATCCAGTCAGTATAATATAAAAATATATGTGATTGGTATTGGAAAGAGTGGGGTTGCTCCGGTTGCTGATGATAGGGGTCAAATTCACAAAATGCAGGTGAGGATAGATGAAAAAACTCTAAAAAATATCGCTAAAATAACTGGTGGTAAATATTTCAATGTTACTAATAAGGATATAATGGCAAAAATTTATGATGAGATTAATCAGTTGGAGAAGATTGAAAATGAAGCAAGGGAGTTTTTGATTAGAAAGCAGCTATATAGGATTCCATTGGGGATCGCTATGTTACTATTATTGACGTTAGTTCTAATACCTTTATTGCCAAGAAAATGAGTGAATTTACTTTTGAAAATCCATATTGGCTTTTACTAATCTTAACCGCTCCAGCTGCTTATTTTTTACTTAAGGCACTTTATAAGAAAGTTGACTTTTTTAATAAGCAGATAGAGGTTTTTGCGGATAAGAAGTTACTTCCTCATTTGGTAACAAATTATAGCCCATTAACATCAATTAAAAACAAGATATTACTATGGTCTTTATTGTGGATATTTGCTTGCTTTACTTTAGCCGGACCGAGATGGGGTTATGAAGAGATGGAGACTTATAATAGTAATAGTAGCTTGGTTATATTGCTCGACCTCTCTAACTCTATGAATGCCAGTGATGTAAAGCCTTCAAGAATGGTTCGTGCTAAGCAAGAGATAGAGGATATTTTAAGATTGAAAGATCCTGGGGTTAAAATTGCCTTGATTGGTTTTTCTGCCACTCCTCATTTAATCACTCCCTTAACTTTTGATACTAAAACTATTATTAATTTATTGCCTTATATTGATAGTAGCCTGGTGAGTTTGGAGGGTAGTGATTTAAGTGCGGCAATTCAAATGGTCAATAAATTACTTAAGGACAATAATTCTTACAGCAAATCGGCATTGGTTATGAGTGATGGTGGTTTTGATGATTTTTCTAAAGATGTTTCTAGTGACATCTCTCTGTCTTTTATGGGCTTTGGAACTCGAAATGGTGCGCCGATTCCGAATAATAAAGGGAATTTTTTGAAGAATAATGGTCAGATTGTGATTGATAAATTACAAGATCAGAAGATGAGGGATATGGTAAATAATGGTGGCAGATATATTGCCGCTAATTTTCTAGATAATGATAGTAAGGAGATTCTGAGTTTGATTAAAATCCAGCATGAGAAAGCCCAGAAGGAGAAGAATGATAAATTGATTTATTATAATGAAGTATTTTACATTCCTTTGTCGCTTATGATGATTGCGATGATGATTATTTTTTTCAAAAGAGGGGCAGTAATTTCCTTGGCGATATTGTGGTTGATATTTCCTAATCCGGCGCAAGCTAATATCTTTTTAAATAAACAGCAGCAGGCTAGGAAGGCTTACAATCAGAAAGATTATGAAACTGCAATAGAAAAATTTGATGATAATTATCAGAAAGGAGTGGCCCAATATAGAGCGGGGCAGTATGACAGGGCTGAAGAATCTTTTACTAATTCCACTAATGTTAAGGGGAAATATAATTTGGGTAATGCGTTTTTTAAGCAGCGGAAGTTTGATAGGGCAATAGATGCTTATGAGCAGGCTTTAGAATTGAATCCTGGTGATAAAGATGCTCAACATAATCTGAGATTGGCGAAGCAGCTATTGAAGCAACAGCCTAAAGGTCAGGATAAAGATGAGGATTCAAAAGAGAAGGAGGGGCAGGGAGTTAATTCACCTGAACAGAAGAAGGTACAGGGCAAGTCTGAAAAAGAAGAAGAGGATAGCTCTAGGAGAAATGATAAGCGATCTGAAGAGGAGGGGGAGAAGAGCGGCGAGGCTAATAATAAAGGAGAGGAGGAAGAGGTACGGAAGAAGGAGGTAGGGCAATCTCAAAAAGAAGAAGAGGAGGGTGAGGGAAAGGAAGAGGAGTCTAAAAAGGGAGAAGAGGGTAGTGATTTATCCAAAGAGCAGCAGAGGATTAATGAGCAGAATCAGAAGAGGGATTTTAATGCTGATAAACAATTAAACAGGATTAAGAGTAATCCGGCTAATATTTTGAAGAATCAATTTTATATTGAAGAACAAAGATTTTTATTAAAACAAAAGGAGGGGAAATGATCAAGAAAATAGCTCTTTGTATGGCGTGCTTTTTATTTGTCACCAATGTCTCTGCTGCTGATTTTATTGCTACTGTCAATAAGAATAAGGTGGCTATGAATGAGATCATTGATCTTAAATTAACCTTGGAAGGCGTGACTGTAAAAGGGGGGATTGACATAGGCGCTCTAGAAGATAATTTTATAATTCGTAGACAAAGTCAGTCTTCAAATGTCAGTATTATCAATGGCTCATCTAGTTCAAGCAAATCTTGGATCGTCAGGATTATGCCTAAGTCTTTGGGAATGTTGACCATCCCCTCCTTCTCTATTTCTACAAAAGAAGGGGTTTTAAGAACTGCTCCAATACATATTACAGTTGATAAGGCTGCTAAGCAAAACGATAAGATTAAAATTTCAGGTAAGATTAGCAAAAGAAATCCTTATGTTAACGAGGTGGTGATTTATAAGGTAAAAATTACTAGTAAGATTAATGTGCATAATACCAACTTGCAGGTTCCCGAATCTGATGATTTCATTCTTGAGCAATTAGGTGATATTAAACAATATCAGGAGGTTAATAATGGTATTTCTAGTAATATTAACGAAATTACTTATCTATTAACTCCTCTGAAAACAGGTTCCATCAATATTGATCCTGTGATTCTTAATGGTGATATAGTGGTTAGAAGAAGAGATAGATTTTTTGGAGGGTTTAGTGTCTTTGACGACAATGATTATAAACCCTTCTCAATCTCTGGTCGTAAAATTAGGCTTAATGTTAAAAAAGCGCAGAGTGATTTAGATAAATGGCTTCCTTTACATTCTTTAAAATTAGCGGAAGATTGGCTTGATATAGATAAGGCGCAAGTTGGAGAGCCAATTAATCGTTCCATTTCAATTACTGCTATTGGCACTAAAGCGGCACAGCTACCAAAGGTTGAATATATGCAGTCAGGTAAGGAATATAAAATTTATTCCGACAAGCCTAATGTATCAGATTCTAATAATAAGGAATCTATTCCTGTTGCTGGCAAATCTATATCTTATACAATAATTCCTCAGAAAAGTGGGAAGATAACAATTCCTAAAATTATTATTCCTTGGTGGGATGTAAAAAAATCTAAGATGCGTTACACTACATTGCCACAGAAGGTGATTGATGTTAAAGATTCTGATAGACCAGTTGTTGCTAATAATGATACTGATATCAGACCTGATTCTGAAAGAGAGGCACAAATTAGCGGTATTGCAAAAGAAATATCATTTCAAGATAAGTGGTTAATAATTGCTCTAGCTATATCTTGTATATTGCTGATTCTTGCTGTCATTTATATTGTTATTTTAAGAAAAAAATTATCTACCTATAACGCCACTTCTAAGATAGGAGAAAAGGGCAGGAAGGCTAAATATGATCTAAATAATATCAAGTCAGCTAGAAACATAGAAGGCTTGGCAAAATCATTAGGTAAGTATTGCTGTGCAAACTTCGACATTCCCAACAACTCTTCTATTGAGGAAATGCGTAGTTTTATTAAGGAATATGGAGAATCTGAGCACAAAGAGATTGATGATTTGTTTAAGAAAATTAGTCAGGCTCTGTATGCGGGGCACGATATTGATTTTAATGATTCTAAAAATAAATTGATCAATATTTTGAAATTGATCAAATATGATCGTGGCAATGGTAAAAAAAATAATAACTTCAACTTAAATCCTTAAAATAAATAAGAAAAGTTACTTTTGTTTTTTTTATATTTTAAAGATAATTTAGAGAACAGTTTGCAAAAAATACCTTCACCTACCGAAGGTAAAAAACCAGAATCACAAAATACGCTATTTTTAAGAATTTTCTAGATTATTAGAAATATCTCCTATAAAACCATATAGGTACTGGTTTTATAAGAGTAGGGCAGTAGTTAGAAAGATAGGTAAAACGCTCCACCAAGATCCTCACTATGAACTTTGGGGTCCTCTTGTGAAGTGCCTTGAAGCCATATAAATAAAGGCTTCATAAAACAGAGTGACGGTTCGTAAAGTTACCCCTTCGCTGCACCAGTTTACACATTACAAACCACCACGACCTTAATCCTTAACATTTAATTTATAGAGCTTGAAGCTTAGCAACAGCGGTCTTTTATGATTATTG
>JGI20158J14315_10002925_pt1 | contig 11577 bp, 14 predicted proteins | sample COG_08_FD_14315 | JGI IMG/M metagenome (IMG submission 14315)
TTCATCTAATAATGAATTTATTTTAGGATCTGTCATAATTAATCTAAATTAGGTTTTATCAAAATTTTTCCAAATAGTCCTTTACCCTTTAGCATTTTATTATGAGCCTCAACGGCATTTTCCAAAGAGTAAACTGAATCAATAATAGATTTGATTTTGCCCTTTGACATCCAATAAAAGCACTCTTCTAATTCAGATCTAGTACCTTGAGTTGAGCCTAAAATATTAATTCCTTTGAAGAAAATATGTCTTAAATCAGTTTTAGCGTTGTATCCAGTTGTAGCACCTGTTGTGACAATAGTTCCACCGTAATTTAACAAAGTCAATTCCTTATTCCAGTGGGAACCACCAATATGTTCAAAAATTACATCTATACTTGGAACACCACCATGGGTTTTGGAATTTTTTTACAATTGATCTTACTTCCTTATGCCAATCATCTTTTCTATGATCAACTGCATAGTCTGCTCCAAGTTCTAGACATTTTTCTAATTTGTCTGGACTAGCAGTTGCAATAACTGTACAACCAAATAATTTTGCAATTTGAATTCCAAAACTTCCAACACCAGAACTTCCACCCATAATGAGAACTAATTGTCCTGGTTGAATCTTTGCTCTGCCAACTAACATGTGCCATGAAGTTAGTAATGTCATTGATGCAGCTGCTGCGTCATCATATGAAACTCCTTCAGGAATTTTCAATACGTTAACTTCAGGTAAATGTGTATATTCACAATATCCTCCCCATAGAGGACCAGTTTCAAAACCCCAAATTGTTCTTTTTTTGCAATCAAATTCTCGTCCATCTGTACATGCCTTACAAACTCTGCATGACATATTACCATGAGAAACAACTCTGTCTCCAACTTTGATATTTTTTACATCATTTCCTACAGCTGTAACAATACCTGCTGCGTCAGTTCCAGAAATGTGAGGTAATGGTATTGCCAAAGGTTTGCCCCTCATTCCCCAAATATCATCATAATTACATGCAGCAGAAATTACTTTGAAAANNACTTCATTAGAACGNGGTTCAGGAATAGGAAGATTTTTGATTTTTAGAATTTTAGAAAAATCATCATCAGTTGTATATTCATCATATACTAATGCCCTCATGATTACTCTCTAATTTTTCCAGATATATGATTTATCAAGATCCTTTGTACCAAAAACAATTATAATCATAGGAAGAAAAATTAGATTATGTCAGATAATTCAGTTTTTCCCGGTGATAAAATAGCATCAATTGAAGAATACGAGGCTGGAAATAACACGTTTGANGATGGAGATATGGTAAGAGCAGCCACAGTAGGGGAGAAAAATATGGATAAAGAAACACGAGTAGTTGACATNAATCATCCAAAATTATTATCAGTTCCAAAAGTTGGAGATNTAATTATCGGNACAGTTGCAGCTGTAATGTCGTCAATGATTGCAGTCACAATTGATTACATTAATGGAAATCCAACTACTTCAAAAGTAGAATGTATTTGTGGTACACGAAATATGAGAATAAGAAATGTAGCACTTGTTAATGATATTGCATCATTGAAGATTGTTGCTCATCTAAATGGAACAATTCATGCAGTAATGAATGAACCAGATTTAGGAATTATGTTTACAAAATGTAGAAAATGTGTAGGAAAAGTTGTTGCCAAGTCTTCAGATGCAATAAAATGTACAGATTGCGGATGGATTGATGAAAGAAAACTTTCTTCAAATTTTGGAAAAAGCAATTTCGTAAAATTGAGAGAGTAAAAAAATGACAGTGTATCGTTCCAAGGTGAACGAGGCGCATATAGTGAAGCCGCAGCAAAATCTTTTTTTGATCATGATATTGAAACAATTCCATTACCAACATTTTCAGAAATTTTGCAAAATACCTCTAAGGATATTTCAGAATTTTCAATTTTACCTGTTGAGAATTCTTTGGAAGGAAGTGTTGGAGAAAGTTATGATTTGTTAAATTCAACAGATCTAAATGTTACTGGGGAAACATATCATAGAATAGAACACTGTTTAATCGGATTAGGTAATTTAGAAGAAGTAGATACAGTGTATTCACATCCACAAGCGTTAGGTCAATGCAGAGAATTTATTGAAAAATATAAAATGAAAACAATTCCTACTTACGATACTGCAGGCAGTGTAAAAATTATCAAAGAATTAAGAAAGAAATTGTGCATGTATAGCAAGTAAAGAAGCTGCAGAAATTTCTAACATATCAATAATTCAAGAAAATATTGCTAATAATCTGAATAACTATACAAGATTTCTAATATTATCAAAAACAGAGACTCAAGAAACAGAAAATGACAAGACTTCAATAATTTTTTCCATAAAGCACGAGCCTGGTTCACTATTTAGAATAATTGAAAATTTCAACAAAAATAATGTTAATTTGACAAAAATAGAATCAAGACCAACTAAAACCAATTCATGGGAATATAATTTCTATGTAGATTTTGAAGGACATCAAAAAAATAGTAAGATTTTAGAAATGCTGGATGAAATTAAAAAAGAAACACTTTTCATGAAAATTTTAGGTTCTTATCCTTCTGCAAAAATAAACTAGAAACCTTTTGGTTTTCTTAATGTAAAACCTAAACTAAATCCAAGAATTATTACTCCAGATGTAATAACCATAAAGTCAAATGTGATTCCAAATGGGTTAGGTGTTTGATTAGTATTTGCAACAATTTCTAATTCACTTGCACCCGTATTTTGAACTACAATTATGGTTTGACCTTCTGTAACGTGAGTCCAATCTAAAACTAATTCTTTTTTGTAAGATGTATTTGGAATAGTTAATCCTTCACCAGGACTAGTAAGTTTAACATCAAAATCATCACCGACTATTTTCATATACTGTGGTGCATCTTTAGGTGCAGGAATAGAAAAAGAAGCATTATCTCCAGAACCAATTACAAAATTTTCATTCATAGAAACTGTTGAAGCACCTAAAGTATCAACTAAAGAATAACCTCCCAACCCGATAATTAAACCACCTACAATCATACCAATGAGAGTTCTTGTTGCAAGCATAATAAAATGACTTTATGTACTGCTTAAAAAATTATCTACATTAAAGAAACATCATGAGGCTGACTTTCTGCAAATCCAGCTCTTGACATTTTGATAAATTCTGCATTTGTTTGCATTTGAGGAATTGTATGTGCACCACAATAACTTAAACCTGAGCGAACTCCACCAGTTAATTGTTTTAAAATGTCAACAACAGTTCCTTTGTATGGAACCATAGCTTCAACTCCTTCTGCAACATAATCATTGAGATCATCATCAAATGATGTTGAGCCTGTTTCTTTAGATTTTCTTCCAATTGATGCTGCTAAAGATGCCATTCCACGATATACTTTGAAACGCTTACCATTCTTTGTTAGGACGGTTCCTGGAGATTCGTCAGTTCCACCTAACATACTTCCAACCATTACAGTTGAAGCACCAGCTGCTAATGCTTTTGTAGCATCACCAGAAGTTCTAGTACCTCCATCAGAAATAATTGGAATTCCATAATCACGTCCTATTTTTGCACAATCCATTACGGCAGTCAATTGTGGAACTCCTGAACCAGTAATTACTCTTGTAATACAAATTGAGCCTGAGCCAACGCCAACTTTTACTGCATCAACACCTGCTTTCATTAAATCTTCAGCTCCTTGAGCAGTTGCAATATTTCCTGCAATTAATTCACAATCAGGAAATGCTTTTTTGATATGTTTTACAGTACTAATTGCATTTTCACTATGACCATGAGCAATATCAACAACCAAAGTATCAGCTCCTGCTTCTAAAAGAGATTCACTTCTTTCTAAAAAGTCACCTTTTACTCCAACTGCAGCTCCAACCAAAGGTCGACCTTTACTATCTTTTGATGCATTTGGATAATCAGCATTATTTGTAATGTCTTTACTGGTGATCAAACCTTTTACCAATCCTGAATCGTCAATAAGAGGTAATTTCTCAATTCTATGTTTGTGTAAAAGTTCTTTTGCATCATCAATTGATACACCAGCTTTTGCGGTGATTACGTCTTTAGTCATTACATCTTGAATAAGGTTTTTAGAATTTGCAAATAGTAAATCCCTTTCAGTGACAATACCAATTAATTTTGAGTTATCATCAACAACTAATAATCCAGAAATATCTTGATTTTCAGCATAATCTAATGCATCTTCAATTGTTTTATCTCCAGTTATTGAATAAGGATTCTCGATAATGACACTTCCAGATCGTTTAACTTTAAGAACTTCATCAGCTTGTTCTTCAATTGTTAAAAACCTGTGAATAATTCCAATTCCACCTGCACGAGCAATAGCGACTGCCATAGATGATTCAGTTACAGTATCCATATTTGCACTGACAAATGGTATGTTTAGAGAGATATTTCGAGATAGTTGAGTGGTTAGATTAGTTTGAGTTCTACTAGTAATATCTGAATATTTGGGTACAAGAAGAACGTCGTCAAATGTTAATCCTTCTTTAAATTCCAATGAAACCTTGTTTCAAAAGTTAAAAATTGATTATAAGCCTTTGCGTTATTTTGATAATTTTGTAGCTATTGTAATAGCATCTCAGTAGCCTTTACGTTATGAGTACGTATGATATTGGCTCCATTTAAAACACATATTGCTTCTGCAGTAATAGATCCAAATAATCGATCAGAAGGATTTTCTTTTTCTAAAAGATTACCNATTAGAGATTTATTTGAAACTGAAATTAAAATAGGGTATTTCATTTTAAAGGAATTAAGATTTTTAATAATAGAAANATCCCTTTCCACCCAGTCTGTTTTAATTTTTGTAAAAAATTTACCTTTTCCTGTTTTTCTAAAAAAGCCAATTGCTGGATCTAGTACAATTTTTTTATCTGGTATATGACAATCTTTTGCAATTTTTAAACTACTTTTAAAAAGTTTTTTTGTAGAATTAATTGAATTTCCCAATATTATTTTTGAATCATATGCACATAAAATTAACGAAGGTTGAAATTTAGAAATTACATCTTTCATATTTTTGTCGTATTTTAATCCTGAAATATCATTAATTATTTCGACATCATTTTCTAAAGCAATTTTAGCTACACTAGATCTACAAGTATCGACAGATATTGGAAGATTAGTAGTATTTTGTATGATTTTGATTGCATCAAGAACTCTTTTAGATTCTACTTTTTCAGAAATCATGGTTGACAAATAAGGTGCTGTGGACATTCCACCTACATCAATAAAATCTGCACCGTCATTTTCCATTTGGATAACAACATTTTTGATTTTTGAGCGAGTAGTATTAATGGATTTTTTATAAAATGATTCAGGACTAGTGTTCAAAATTCCCATTATTCTAACAGGGTTTTGTCCTCCAACAGAAATATTTGCAATTTTTGCCATATAGTTTATCAAAACCTCATACAATTTGAGTTATATGATGATTTTAGGTTGGAAAACAAGATATCTATCAATTTTAAAAGAATTGAAATATTCTGAAAAAAAAGATAAGGAATCAACCATAATACTTGACTCTATTTTAAAAAAAACAAAGAATATAGAAAAAGTTGAAAAATTAATTCAAGGAAATACAGTATTTGTTATAGGTTCTGGACCATCATTATCATTTGCAATCCCTGAATTAAAGAAATTTAAAAAATCTATAAAAATTGCAGCTGATAGTTCTTTAAAACCATTAATAGATAATGGGATAATTCCAGACATCATTGTAACAGATTTAGATGGAGATGAAAATGCTATCAAAAAAATTTCAAAGAAGAAATCAATTTTTGTAGTCCATGCACATGGAGACAATATTGAAAAATTACAAATGGTAAAAAAAATTAAAAATTGTATTGGGACAACTCAAACAGAACCATTTAATAAAATTCAAAATTTTGGAGGATTTACAGATGGAGACAGAGGTGTTTTTTTAGCAAGTTATTTTGATGCAAAAAAAATTATTCTTTTTGGAATGGATTTTGGAACGCGAATAGGTAAATTTTCTAATACAAAAAAATCTGACAGAAAAATAAAATTAAAGAAATTGAAAATAGCCAAAGATCTTTTAATTTGGTTATCATCGATCACAAAATCAGAGTTATTTACTACATCGATGCCAATTAAAGGATTTAAAAAAATACCATACAAAGACTTGGATATCATAATTACCTAGAATGCATTTATACCCATTACTGATTAATTAGATTATGAAATTTTCTGAAGAACAAGTAAAAGAAATAGTTGCTCTAAGAGAAGATCTAATGAGACAAGTGGATAAACATCAGGAAGGAATAGAGATGTTAGAGAAAAATATTGTAGTATTAGATGGATTTCTAAAAGATTCTAGTTTTGTTAAGGCATCTAAATTAGATACAAAAATTGAGCCTAAAGAAGAGATCAAAATACCAAATCCAGTAGAAAAGTCAAAACCAGTAGAAAATTCAATTCCAATTAAAAGAGGAAATGATGGAAAAATCATTGCCAATGCATATGTGACACCAGAACAAGTTTCAATTATTTTAGATGAACAAATTTTGATTAATGCAGATACACCACCTTTCAAATCATTCTTTTTAGATAGAATAATTGGAGAGATGAAGAAAAAAGATTTTGTGGAAGCAGAAAATGGAAAAATCCAAAAAGAATCAATTATTGATTACATTATTAATAAAAATGGGACTGATATAAGAGAAATAATAATTAAAAATTATAGAGAAAAACAAAGAGTAACAGAATTAATCAATACAGCAGGATGGTCATTAACTAGGATGTTGGAAAATATTAGTAAGTGATTGTATGGATAAAATTTTAGTTTTAGACTTTGGTTCACAGTATAGTCATTTAATTTGTAGAAGAATTAGAGAGTTTTCTGTTTATGCAGAATTAGTACCTTTTGATATTAGTTATGAAGAAATACAAAAACACAATCCAAAAGGAATAATTTTTTCAGGAGGACCATCAAGTGTTTATAGTTCAGAAGCTCCAGTACCAGAAAATAAAATTTTTGAGATGGATTTACCACTTTTAGGAATTTGTTACGGACACCAATTAATTGTAGATAAATTTGGAGGTAAAGTAAAAAGAGCCAACAAAGAATATGGCTCTTCACTTTTAACAATAGATAATGATAGTGATTTGTTAAATGGTATTGGTGAATCGGTTCGTGCATGGATGAGTCATGGTGATGAAGCAGAAGAAATACCATCAGGGTTCAAAATTATTGGGCATACTGAAGGGGCTAAAGCTGCAGCAATTGCATCAGATGAAAAATCAGTATATGGAATTCAATTTCATCCAGAAGTAGTGCACACAGAACAAGGTACTGAAATTCTCAAGAATTTTGTTCTAAAAGTTTGTAAAGCAAAACAAGAATGGACAATGGAAGGTTTTATCGATTCAGCAATAGAAAAAATTTCAAAAATTGATGGAAATGTATTATGTGGTGTTAGTGGAGGTATAGATTCTACAGTAGTAGCACTGTTAATTGACAAAGCCATTGGGGATAGACTCAAGTGTGTTTTTGTCAACAATGGTTTGTTAAGATTAAATGAAGAGAAAGAAGTGGAAGAAATGTTCAAAGATAATTTTAAAGTGAATTTTACATCAGTTGATGCAGGAAATCAATTCCTTGAAAAATTAAAAGGAGTAGAAGATCCGGAACTAAAAAGAAAAATTGTAGGTGAAGAATTTATTCATGTTTTTACAAATTTTGCTGAAAAAGAGGGTCCATTCAAATGGTTAGCACAAGGAACTTTGTATCCAGATGTTATTGAAAGTGGAGTTTCAAAAGGTCCAGCAGATGTAATTAAATCGCATCATAATGTTGGAGGATTACCAGATTGGTTAAATTTAGAAATTTTGGAACCATTAAGAGAATTATACAAAGATGAAGTAAGACAAATTGCTAAAATTTTAGGTGTTCCTGAAAAACTTTTCATGAGACATCCATTTCCAGGTCCAGGATTATCAGTTAGAATTATGGGAGAAATTACTCAGACAAAACTACAGATTTCAAAGATTGCTAGTAAAATCGTTGAAGAGGAGTTAATGGAATCTGGATTCTATACAAAAGTTTGGCAGGCATATGCAGCAGTTGGGGACGATAAGGCTGTAGGAGTAGTTGGAGATGAGAGAAAATATGGAAACATAGTTATGATTAGAGTGGTAGATTCTATTGACGCAATGACTGCTGATTGGACTAGACTGCCACATGGAGTATTAGAAAAAATGAGTAATAGAATTACTAATGAAATTGAGGATGTTACCTGGGTGACATATACAATTTCAAGTAAACCACCAGCAACAATTGAGCCACAATAAGTGATATATTATGAATTATGAAAAAATCTGCGATGAAATTTTAGAGTTGAGTCAGAATATCAGATATGCAGCAGTTTATGATTATGGTGAATTACATGATAAAATAAAACCAGGTGTAAAATCTCACTTATCAAGAGAAGAAACTGAAACATCATTATCACAAGCAATTTACCGTTGGTCAACAAGAAAAAAAACTGCGGATAAAATTGGAACACCAATTTTTGCATTAGCAAAATATGAAAAAATTTACAGAATTACAATACCTATAGGAGGAGCAGGATTAATTTTGATTACTACAGAAATAGATGTAGATGTTAATCAAATTGTAGACAAGACTCTTGAAATTAGAAATTCACATATTGAAAATTAGTGATAAAAATGGATTTTCATGTCTTTGACACATATGTAAAAGCAAATGATGGTCATACAATGCACTTTGATGTGATTACTGATAAAAAAAATAATGAAGAAGTAATTGCTTTTGCAAAAGAATGGTTAAGATCAATTAATGAAAATGATTCCATAGTAACTAGTGAAGAGTGTAAATTTTGTCATTCAGAATCAGTTTCAGAAGATATAGAAATTGAGATTATGACAAACGGTTATTTTATTGTAAAAATGGAAGGATGTCCACAATAATTAATCCAAAAGTGCAGCTCCAAATACACCTGAAGAATCACCAAGTTTATTTTTCAAAATTGGTGTTTCAACAATATCTGAAAATACTTTTGAATATATGGAATTTTTTCCTTCATCGTACAAAAAATCAATATTTGATAAACCTCCACCAAGAATAATTGCATCAGGATCTAAGATATCAATAACATTTGCAAGACCGTAACCAAAATTTTCTAAAAATTCGTTTTTCCAAGATTTGCCAATTTCAGAATCTAAATTATCTATTATTTCAGGCATAGATTGAGTTAATCCAGTTAGTTGATTCCAACGTTTTTCTAAAGAAGGTCCACTCAGATATGTCTCCACACAACCTGATTTTCCACAGTAACAAGAATTTCCATTTTGATGTAAAGTATGATGACCCCATTCACCGGCAATATTGGTTCTTCCACAATGAAGGGAATCACGAATTACAATTCCACCACCTACACCAGTACCTAAAATTACACCAAAGACAAAATCAAATCCAATCCCAGCACCCATTTTAGATTCAGATAAAGCAAAACAATTTGCATCATTTTCAATAGAAATATTTTTTTTTAATTTATTTTCAAGATCTTTTTTTAATGATTTACCAATCAAACATTGAGTATTACTATTTTTGATAAGACCGCTATTTTTTGAAATTGCACCAGGGCAACAAACTCCGATAGAAAAATCAGAAATATTTTGNGATACCTCATTTACCAAATTAACAATATTTTGAATAATTTTTTCATAATTATCTTTAGGNGTAGGAACTCTTTTTCTTTCTAAAATATTCAGGGATTCATCCAAAACAATAATTTCAGTTTTAGTACCGCCTAAATCAATACCAATTTTGTGCAACAATAATTTATGATTACTAGTAGGATTAAGTTTTAACTAAATTTATCCCATTGGAGGCATGCCGCCACCGCCACCTGGACCACCAGATATGGCAATAACATCATCAATTCTTAGTATCATGCATGCTGCTTCAGTTGCAGATTTGATGATTTGTTCTTTAACTGCAATTGGTTCTACAACATTAATTGCCATCATATCAGCAATTTTTGTATTTTTTGCATCAATGCCTGTCCATTTTTGACCTTGGTTTTGTTTTGATCTTAAAGTGGCCATAGTGTCAATAGGGTCCATTCCTGCATTTTCGGCAATTGTTAATGGTATGATTTCTAATGCTTCAGCATATTTCTTAATTGCAAGTTGTTCTCTTCCATCAAAATTATCAGCCCAGTCTTTTAGTTGTGCTGCTGCAAATGATTCAGGAGCTCCTCCACCTGCAACAATTTCTGGTTTTTCAATTACATCTTTTACTACCATTAGTGAATCATGAATAGAACGGTCAACTTCATCTATTACTCTTTGAGTTCCTCCACGAATTAGCAATGTAACGGATTGTGGATGTTTACAACCTTCAATGAATACCCATTTATCAGATTCAACTTTCTTTTGGTGAGCCAAATCTGCAGAGCCAAGATCTTTTTCAGTTAAATCATCTAAATTACTAATTACACGTCCATCAGTAGCTTTTGAAAGTTTTATCATATCACTTTCTTTAACACGACGAATTGCCATGATGCCGTGCTTTGCAAGATAATGTTGTGCAATATCATCAATTCCTTTTTGACAAATCAAAACATTAGCTCCAACATCATGTAATTTATCAACCATAGTTTTGAGCATTCTATTTTCTTCTTCTAAGAACATTTGCATTTGAGTTGGATCAGTAATTCTAATTTCTGCACTCATTTCAGTTTTTTCAATTTCTAATGCAGAGTTTATCAATGCGATACTTGCCTTATCAATTCTAGTTGGCATTCCACTGTGAACAATTTCTTTATCTAAAACAATTCCTTTGATAATTTGTGTATCTTCGATTGAACCACCTGGTTTCTTTTCAACTTTAATATTTTCAAGATCAACAAAATATTCATCTCCTTTTTTGGTTGCAATACTAAGAATTGCATCTACTACAATTTTTGATAAGCTACTACTATCTTCAGAAATTAATTTTGATTGCATACTTGTTGAAGCAATTTTTAGAAGTGATGCTTTGTCATCAGGTTCTACTTTTTTAGATAATTGTGAATAAATTTCAAGAACTTTTTCAGATGCTGCTTGAAAACCTTCGATAATAGTTGATGAATGAACATCTTTTTTCAAAAGATCTTCTGCTCTTGCTAATAATGCACCACCAAAAACTACAGAAGAAGTTGTTCCATCACCTACTTCATTATCTACTGTTTTAGAAATCTCAACTATCATTTTAGCTGCTGGATGTTGAACATCAATTTCTTTGAGAATTGTTGCACCATCNTTTGTAATTGTAACGTCACCTAAGGAATCNACTAACATTTTATCAAGGCCNCGAGGTCCAAGACTACTTTTAACTAATTCTGCAACTAATTTTGCTGCAGCAATATTGTTTTGTTGTGCGTCTTTACCTTTTTGTTGTAATGCACTTTCTTTAAGAACTAGTACAGGTCCATTTGGTCCTTGTTGAATTGATGCCATTTAGTTTCATTTTCGATTCTCAAAATCCCCCTTTTTAACATTGCCTAATTGATAGGCGATATGTAAGATCGTTTTTT
>JGI20158J14315_10002927_pt1 | contig 11570 bp, 10 predicted proteins | sample COG_08_FD_14315 | JGI IMG/M metagenome (IMG submission 14315)
GTCACACCATCTAATACCAAAAGCGTCCGGGGCGACGCCTTGGGCTGCAAGAAGGTTTCTANGGACCGACTCGGCTCCGGCGGCGCATCAAAGCCTAAAAAGGCAATGCCTTGATGCTGTACCCCAACACCCAAAAGCGCGTCTAGGTCGGCGACATACTCAATCTCAACCGACATGGACTCCGCCAGCGTCACCAAAGACTCTGTGCGTTTACCCCCGCGCCCATCACGCAAATAAACCTTTCCGACCGCCCTTTTGAGCAGCTGCTGCTCAACGGAATGAAACCCATAAATCCATTTATCGCTCACGTTTGCCCCGTTTTTTTGGTTTCTTTTCCCCAGCTTGCTTTGCTTTTTTAACCTTTGTAGCTGACGTTCGACGCCCAGCTGACTGGCCTTTGCGAGCCAGCGGCACATGTTCGCTCAGTGCAAGACTGACCTGCCCCAAGCTGCTGTCGACCGACTCGAGCTGCACCACCACCCGATCGCCCATTCGCAAGATTTGGTGGCTGCGAGTCCCCACCAAGGCGCCGAGCTCTGCATCAAACTTAAAATGATCCTGTTTCAGATTGCCGATATGGATCAAGCCCTCAGCCATTATCGGCTCAAGGGTGACAAACAAACCAAATTTAACCGCCGTTGTAATCACACCCTCAAAGGTATCGCCGAGAAACTGCTTTAAGTACTCGCACTTCAACCACTCTAAAACCTCATAGACTGCTGCATCCGCACGCCGCTCAGTCATACTGGCCCGTTCGCCTAGCTCGGTCAGCAAGGCTTGCGCCTCCGGTTTTAATTCACTTGGCGCGTGCTTTGCCTTCTTGCGAAGCTGAGATTTCACCAACTGATGATTCACAAGATCCGCAAGCCGCCGAATCGGCGACGTAAAATGCGCATATCCTGGATAATTCAAACCGAAGTGTGGCCGATGCTCTGGGGTGTAAATGGCTTGGTTCATCGACCGTAGAACCAGCATCTGCAGCGCCGCAGCCGCCGGCTGGCCGCGACTGGCATCTAAAATCCGCTGAAAGTCCTGCGTCGTGACCCGGCCTAAATCGGCGTCCAGCGCAAGCCCAAACTGTGCCAAAGTGCCCGCTAAACGCGTCACGCTTTCGGGATCAGGCTCGTCATGGACCCGATATAACCCAGCGCCTTTGGTGGCTTGAATAAAATCGGCCATCGCGACATTCGCCGCCAACATGCATTCTTCGATCAGCTTGTGCGCCTCGGTCCGTGATGCCTGGCCCATGCTGGACAGCTTGCCCGCATCATCCCACTGCACCCGAAGTTCAGGCGTTTCAATTTCCAGCGCACCCCGCTCGGCTCGGCGCTGCAGCAACACTTGGTAAACCTGATGCAGTGCCTCGAGCGACTCAAGAACAGGCGGCGCAAGCTCTGAGGGCGCGGCCTTATGATCAAGCCAATGGGCAACGTCCTCGTAAATCAACCGCGCTTTCGATTCGATCACAGCTTCACTAAAGCGATAGCCAAGCCTGCGGCCCAATGTATCGAAGGACATCTCGCACACCAGCACCAAGCGATCTTCATTCGGCCTTAGAGAACACAACCCATTACTGAGTTTTTCAGGCAACATCGGTATCACCATCTGCGGAAAGTAAACACTGGTGCCCCGGTTCACGGCTTCATCATAAAGCGGACGACCCGGGCGAACGTAGTGCGCGACATCGGCAATCGCGACCCACAACGTAAAGCCCTCTGGGCTGACTTTAGCCAGTACCGCATCGTCGAAATCCCGCGCATCCGAGCCATCGATGGTCACAAAGGGTAGATGGCGCAAATCGTCACGATGCTTTAGGTCTGCTGGCGCGAGGCGCATTTTTATGGCGTCAGCCTCTGCAACGACGTCCTCGGGAAACACCCTGGGCAGATCGTGGTTTTTTAACACCACCTCAATTTCTATTTCCGGGGTTAAGTCGTCTGCAATCACTCGTTCCACCCGACCTTTTAAACCACCGCCGCGATCGCCGTAATCGGTAATAATTGCCACCGCAATTTGGCCATTTTTGAGCGGTACTGCAGGATCTTTTTCAAGCAGAATGGATTGATGTACTTTCCGGGACAGGGGCTCTAATACGATCTGTTTGCGCTTCAACCTGATTCGGCCAGCTATACTGGTAAAAGCGCGGGTCAGAACCCGTTCAATCTCGGCTTCTGGCCGTCTACCCCCCAAACCAGCGCTAATGCGCGCCAATACTTTGTCGCCATGCATTACGCGCCGCATGACCTGGTGGTTGAGATAAATATCCGGCGCCTCACCGGGCACCATCAAAAACCCAAACCCATCCGGGTGCGCAGAGATCACCCCTTCAACGGCATCTTCTGGCATATCATCTGGATTGGGCAGGCGGTAGCCTGAGCGTTGATTCATGGCAAGCTGGCCACTTCGAAGCATCGCACCCAGCCTTGATTTGAGCGCTTTTTTGTCCTCGGGTGAGGTGAGTGATAGCCGGCCCGCGATTTGGCGCGCTGTGAGCGCCTGGTCGGCCTCAGTGATCATCGACAGAATAAATTCTCGACTGGCGATCGGATTCGCATAGCGCTCAGCTTCTCGCGATGAATGGGGATCTTTTTGATTCAAATATGACTCCTGACACGACCCAGGCCGGGTGCGTGCGTTGACAGATTCACTAGCGCCTAGTAATCTGCGGCTCCTCGTTGCCGAGGTGGTGGAATTGGTAGACACGCTAGCTTCAGGTGCTAGTGGGGGAAACCCCGTGGAGGTTCAAGTCCTCTCCTCGGCACCAATTGAAAAGCCGCTGATCTGTCCTCTACTGAGCTTCACACCCAGCATCTTGCGCGCCATTGTAACGCAATGCTGGCAATGACCCCTAGNTTTTCTCACCAACGGTTAATCAACGCCAAGGACCCTACGGGCCCTAGTCGACCAAACNAGCAATTTCGGAGCTTGTTAGCCCCGAATTTTCGGCAGCCTCGCAAATCGCACCCCAAGATTGCGNGTCAATCGGGATCCCCGAGGAAAGCCTTTCACNCCGGGATGCCCGCTCGGGATCACCGGGCAAGCGCACCTCATCAAACCCTTCGGCTGGGGCTGCGCTGCGNGCATAGGCTTGCATGCCCGCGACTTCACGACGNAACCCTTGCACGCCACCAAACACGTTGGGGTCAAGAATCAGCATTAACATATGATTGACCGTGATCTCTTTCTGCTGATCAATATCCTGCATCGTCCATTCGCCCGCTAAGGCGCCGCCCAGCAACTCGCACATGAGGGCAAGACCAGAACCCTTGTGCTGCCCAAAAGGCCCGAGTGATCCACCTTCGGCAATAACTGCCGGGTCTCGCGTTGGTCTGCCTGCCGCATCGAACAAGGCATTTTCAGGCACCAGTTCATTTTTCATATCCGCCACGCGAACCTTGCCCAAAGCGATGGCGCTCGTCGCCATGTCCAGAATCAATGGCTCGGACTCAGTCGGCACACCACAGCAAAACGGGTTGGTTTGAAGGCGTTTATCGCGCCCACCCCACATTGAAACAAAGGGTGGATGCCCCACCACGTTGACAAAGTGAATTGAAACCATGCCTGCGGCCACGCACTGCTCTGCATAAGACCCGATCCGGCCTAAATGATGGTTGTTTCGAGAACCAATGCAAGCTATGCCCATCGCTTTGGCTTTCTCGATCCCTAAATCAGTCGCCTGACGACCCACCACCTGACCAAAGCCAAAGCCGCCATCAACCAATAAGACAGCGCCTTGATCTTTCACAACTCTTGCGTCGGCATTCACCTGTAGACCGCCCCGCAGCGCACTGCCCACGTAGTTTGGAATCATGCCAACACCGTGAGAGTCGTGACCCTTTAAGTTTGCCTCAACCAAGTGATCGGCGGTTTCGAAGGCTTTGTCCGCTTGCGCGCCTAGGCGCTCAAAAACAGCCTGCGCAAACCCTTTCAGTTTTTCATGGTTTATTAACATCGATCTGCTCCTTGTAAGGATAGGTTGTACCCGTTTTGTCGTATCGCCTTGACTGCTCTAATGAGCGGACACGCCAAAAGACACCTTGGTGATGCTGTCTTGCAGACCCAATAAAACTTGGCGCAGCATTGGCAAATTAGATTACACGAGGCCTGCGCGCAGGATCCAGCCGATATCTGGGGCAACAGCGCACGCTTTTTAGGTGACGCATTGCCAAACGAGGTGATCAATCATAGATCGGATGAAAGGTGTTAAACGCGGCCTCACAGAAAGCGCCTGGATCATTAAACCGACGGTTTTGATTCAGCCGACTAATCCGATCCATCTGTTCTTTTGATAACACGAAATCTGTGATCGCAAGATTTTCACGCATTCGATGCCCCTGAACGCTTTTAACAATGACCGATGTTTGTCTTTGAACGCCCCACCGCAGCACGATTTGCGCCGGTGTTTTCGAGGCCTCGCCGCTATCTCGCGAATGGTTGGATGATCCAGCACCAACTCTTGTGCATCAGCCATATCCAATTCTAAATACGAGGTCGCACCAAGCGGTGAAAAGGCCGAAACCGCCAAGCCCTTTTGTTGGGCAAATCGAATCATCCGTTCTTGGGTTAAATAAGGATGGGCTTCTAGCTGCAACACTTCTGGGGCCGTCGCCGCATAGTTCATCAGGTCTTGAAGCAACCCCGCATTATAGTTGCAGACACCAATATGGCCGACCCGGCCAGAAGCCTTGAGCTGCGACATCGCCGCCCAAGTATCCTGCAAAGGCACTTTCGCGAGGCGCATTACGGGTTCAGCTGCGTCAGGGTCCTCGATCCATTCAGGCGGGTAGCGCGTCTCGAAGGGCACAAACGCCAATGCAATTGGGAAATGAACCAGGTACAAATCCAAATAATCCAGCTGTAAATCGCGCAGCGTCCGATCAAGCGCCATGGGAACGTGGTCTGGATGATGGTAGGTGTTCCAAAGTTTAGAGGTAATCCAAAGATCAGAGCGCTCGCACAACCCAGCAGCCAGTGCCCGGGCCAGGCCTTCGCCCACCTGCGCCTCGTTGCCATAATCCGCAGCAGAATCAAAATGACGATAACCGGCTTTTACCGCTTCAAAACAACCTCTGCGCATCCCGCCTGGGGTATTTTCCACAACCCAAACCCAATTCCAGGCATATCCTTTATCGTGCTAAACATCCCACTCCCTTTTGATGAAGNCTTGATCGAACGAGCACATTATGANTCGACCCGATAAGACCGCGCAAACGGAAGGCCCCGCCCTGATTGTGCGGCCTAAATCAACGTTCGCTTAATAATGGTTTCTGACCGATCCGGTCCGGTTGAGATAATATCAATCGGGATACCGCACAAGGCTTCAATCCGTGCCAAGTAAGCCCGTGCATTTTCCGGCAATTCGGTAAACGACTTCACGGACTCGGTGGGTGTGTCCCAGCCCGGCATCATCTCGTACACCGGCGTTGAGCTGCCCGCGGCATCGACTTCGTAGTCCGTGCACAATGCGATTTCCTTCAAACCATCGAGCACGTCCAGCTTGGTGATGCAGAGCCCGGTTAAACTGTTCATCTCCACCACCCTTTGGAGTGCGTGGACGTCCAGCCAACCACAGCGACGAGGTCTGCCGGTTGTCGCGCCAAACTCATGCCCCTTCTCGGCAAGATGTCGGCCAACATCATCCTTTAGTTCCGTCGGGAACGGTCCTTCACCCACACGCGTCGTATAGGCTTTGGTGATGCCGAGAATATAGTCGAGGTAGCGCGGACCCACCCCGCATCCGCTACTGATCGCACCGGCGGTGGTATTCGATGAGGTCACAAAAGGATAGGTGCCATGATCAATGTCGAGTAGAGCCCCTTGAGCGCCTTCGAACAACACGCTCGCGCCAGTCTTTCGATAACTGGCGAGCGTACTCAAAACATCGCCCATCATCGGTCTTAATTCCGCTAGGAAGTCATAACTTGCTGCAAGACAGGCCTGCAGGGTCACAGGTGCTGCGCCGTAGTATTGCTCGAGCATGAAATTATGCTGGTGCAAGAGCGCCTCTAACTTGAAAATGAGCTGTTCCTGATCGAGCAAGTCCCGAAGCCGAATGCCGCGACGGCCTACTTTATCTTCATAAGCCGGACCAATACCGCGACCGGTGGTGCCAATTTTTTGATTACCCCGACGCTGCTCAACGCTTTGGTCAAGGGCCACGTGATACGGCATGATAATCGGGCAGTCCAAACTGATCATCAATCGATCCCGAACGGCGACCCCTGCGGCCTCAAGCTCTCGAATTTCTTTTAATAAATCAGGAATAGAAAGGACTACTCCGTTGCCAATAAAGCAGCGCACCTTGGGGTGCAGAATTCCTGAGGGTATCAGATGCAAGACCGTTTTTTTGCCTTCCACGACCAGGGTATGACCAGCATTATGCCCGCCCTGAAAGCGCACAACGGCGGTGACAGATTCGGTGAGCAGATCAACAATCTTGCCCTTACCTTCATCACCCCAATGGGTTCCGATCACCACTAAATTCTTGTTTGTCATGATGTCCTTATCTCTTATCCCATCGACCACGATTCATTCACTCGTAATCTCTCTAAGTTGCCACTCGTCTGTCAGCCAAACCAGGTCCCAATCGCCAGGAGATTTAATCGCTTCGCCTTCAAGCACAATATCTCCCGAGGCTCGCAGCTGTTCAATCATTCGCCACTGTTCTTGCAGATTGCCATCGGCATGGGCAACCACATGAACACGCCTGGCGTCTGGCACGGTTGGAATGGTTTCGCTGATCATCAGCAGTTCGATATCAAATCCGGTGGCAGGACGCGCCCGGCCGAACACAGCGCCAATATTATCGTAGCGGCCGCCCCGAGCCACGCTCTGACCCGACTCTCGGAGGAACACCGAAAAAACCATGCCCGTGTGATAATGCAGCCCGCGCAATTCCGATAAATCAAAGCTCACTTGTACATTTTGATTTCGGGCACTGATCAGTTCGCTGAGATAAGCCAAGTCATCGATTGCAGCAACGAGGCCCGGCCAATCTTTGAATTTATCTTTGACTTGATCAAGAATTCGGTTGTCACCAGCCATCATCGGGAGCTCNCAGATCAATTCAGCGANCGCGTCGGGCAATGCGTGCCTCTGGGTCATCTCCGCCAATTCGTCGTGCGCTTTTTTTTGNACCAAATCAAAGAATTGCGTCTGAACCGGTTCCGGCAATGCTGTCTCGGCCATCAGTGCCCTAAAAAATCGCACNTCGCCCAGTTCAAGCTGAACCGATTGCATGCCCAATTGATTAAGCGCTTCAATCATCAAACTGATGATCTCNACGTCCCCTGCAAGGCTTGGNTCACCGAAGAGCTCGGCACCCACTTTCAGAGGACTACGCGATGCCAGCATGTGCGCCGGGCGACTTTGCAAAACAAAATCCGCATAGCATAGTCGGGTCACCGCATCCTGACCCAAGCTGTGTGCATCGATCCGTGCCGCTTGAGGGGTCAAGTCTGCCGGCAGACCCATCATCCGGCCTGACAGCTGATCAATCACTTTAAAGGTTTTTAGATCGAGATCTCGCCCGGTGCCGGTTAGCAGCGATTCCAGATACTCAAGCTTTGGTGGAATGATGTACTCATATCCCCAGCTTCGAAAGAGGTCCAACAGAATCCTGCGACCTTGCTCTATCTTGCTCGCGGTCTCAGGCAAGATGTCTTCGACACCATCTGGGAGGAGCCAGTGCTCTATGGTCATAACGCCCTTACTTCCTAACCGTTCAACCAGTACAGCATCAAGGTGCCGAGCACCATCAATACCAGACCGACTATTCTAAGCGATCGTTCATCGAGTCCCTGAGCCTGCATCACCATTGCCTTCCAAGCCTTAGGTGACGCAAACGGCAACAGGCCCTCAATAACCAGCACCAGGCAAAGCGCGATCCAAAGATGATCCAGCGTCATCTGCTGACAAGCCTTACCTGCCTACAAGCCGAGGGCGATGATCATTTTTCTAGGGTACTGTTGTTCAAATATTTAAAGAAGTCGCTGTTGGGATCCAAAATAAGCATATCGCTCTTTTGCGCAAAGGTGCGTTTATATGCCGCCATGCTGCGATAAAACTTGTAGAACTCTTTGTCTTCATTAAATGCCTTGGCATAGGTTCCAGCCGCCTCTGCATCGCCCTCACCCCGAACGATCTCAGCTTGACCATAGGCCTGAGCTAAAATGACTTCCCGCTGCCGGTCCGCATCCGCTCGAATACCCACCGCGAGTTCCTGGCCTTTCGCACGATGCTCTTTGGCTTCGATATCACGCTCAGTATTCATTCGATTGTAAACCGACTGACTCACCTCTTGGGGCAAATCAATGCGTTTGACTCGAACATCAACGACTTCTACCCCGAGCTCTTGGTCCGCCACCTCATTCAGGCTGGCAACCAGATCGATCATTAACTCATCGCGCTGTCCAGACACAACTTCATGTAAGGTGCGCTTACTGATCTCGTTTCGCAGACCATTATTGATTCGTTGCTTCAACAGTTCTTCTGCCCGACGCTGATCACCGGAGGTTGCGGTATAGTATTTCTCAACTTTCTTGATTCTGAACTTGGCAAAAGAATCAACAATCAACGCCTTTTTTTCCAAGGTTAAAAACCGCTCGGCTGGCGCATCCACCGTGAGGACCCGACCATCAAAGGCTCTTACTTCCTCGATAAACGGCAGTTTCAAGTGGATGCCCGTTGGGATATCGGCATTCACAACAGCACCCACCCGCAATAATACCCCGCGCTCCATCTCATTGAGGATATAAATAGAATTGGAGCCGACAAACAATAGGCCGGCCACGAAAACGATAATGACTGCTAAACGATTCGACATGGTGTCTCTCCTAAGGTTTTACTGTCGATCCCGACGGGTTCGGACGGAGGTGTTATCTTGCGGACGCTGGGAGATCGAGTCCGATCCGGCCATACCGCCATTGAGTCTTGACACCGCGCCGGCTTGTTGCATCATCCGATCAAGTGGCAGGTACATCATGTTATTACCGCCTTCAACATCGATCATGACCTTCGACGCATTCGACATAACGGCTTCCATCGTGTCGAGATACATTCGCTCGCGCGTCACTTCTGGCGCGGCTTTGTATTCGACGTAGAGCTTGCTAAACCGCTGGGCTTCACCGTTTGCCTGCGCAACAACGCGCTGCCGATAACCTTCAGACTCCTCCAGATAACGTTGCGCCTCACCTCGCGCCTCCGGTATTACTTGGTTAGCATAGGCATCTGCTTCGTTACGAACCCGAACTTCGTCTTCTCGCGCTCGAATCACTTCATCAAAAGCTTCCCGGACCGCGTCCGGTGGCGCAGTCTCATCAACGTTAACCTGTGTCACAAAGATCCCTGTGCCATAGGTGTTCATATAGTCCTGAATTCGGATTTTGATTTCATCCCCCATCACGGCCCGGCCTTCGGTTAGCACCTCATCCATTTCGGTGCTGCCAACCACATGCCGAACGGCACTTTCGGTGGACTGATGCAGACTTTTTTCTGGCTCTCTGACTTGCAATGCGTAGTCTTTCACGTTGTCGATCACGTACTGCACCGTGAGCTTAACCTTCACAATGTTTTCGTCTTCGGTCAGCATTTCCGAGTCGTGCGGATGCGAGCGAACTCTTGAGGTATTGTGGATGATCACTTGGTCTACAATCGGTGGGTACCAACTCAGACCCGGCATGACAACCGCTTCCTGAACCTTACCAAATCGAAGGACAACGCCGCGTTCTTGTTCGTCCAATGTATAGATGCCCATAAAGCCATAACCAATGACAAGCACCCCTAGCACGATGGCAACCAGGGACGATTTCAATCCACCCCCGCCGGCAGAAGCCCCGCCAGCGCCGCTCCCGCCGCCGAACATACCACCTAAATTCTCTTTAAGTTTCTTAAACGCCTCATCTAAATCGGGCGGCCCCTGGTCTTGGCGACTGCCCCAAGGGTCTTTCTCACCATTATTTCCGGGTTCATTCCACGCCATAGTCTTCTCCAAATCCTGAGATTTCGTTTATCTTCCCACTTATTGCATCAAGTTGCATTGCTTAACCTGCTTTCATCGCAGTTAACGCCGCATTCAGTCTGGCCAAATTCTTCTTTTCTATACGAAGGTGCATCGCGATCGTGCCATTTTCATCCATGACCTCTTCAATGACCGAGGCGAGCTCAAAGCATTTCGCGCGAATCATCCCTTGCTCCGGCTTGAGCGTGAGGACCGTTGTCACCACATCGTCTGAAATTAACTCATCGATACAGGATAAAAGCTCAGGCAATCCAACCCCGGTCAGGGAAGAGACTTGAACGGAATAAGGCTTTCCTGCGGCATCTCGGCGCACCAAGGGCCCTGTCACCCCTTGTATATCAGATTTATTTAAGACTAAGAGTTGGGGCACTCTCTTGCGCCAATTTCACTTAGGACCCCATTCACGGCATCCATGCGTTCTTGTTTTTCGCCTGCTGACGCATCCACCACATGCAGGATCAAGGTGGCCTCGGTGACCTCTTCAAGCGTTGCCTTAAAGGACTCAACCAAACCATGGGGAAGCGCCCGAATAAAACCCACTGTGTCGGAGATAACGGCTTTCCCGGTGAGCGGCAGGCTAATTTGGCGAAGGGTTGGATCCAGCGTCGCAAACAACTGATCTGCGGCATGCACTGCCGACTGGGTTAACCGATTAAACAGCGTTGATTTGCCTGCATTGGTGTAGCCCGCAAGGGCAACGGTTGCGGTTTCCGATCGTGCTCGCGCGCGCGGCTTTGGTGCCTTTGGCGCTGAACGCGCTCTAATCGTTCTTTAATTTTTTTATTACGCGCTGCCAGCAGCCGTTGATCCGCTTCTAATTGCGTTTCGCCAGCACCCCCAAGCCCCGCGCCCGCGCCGCCCCGTTGACGGTCAAGGTGGGTCCAGCCTCGCACTAAACGGGACGCGCTGTGCTCCAACTGAGCTAATTCAACCTGAAGTTTACCCTCGTGGGTTCGAGCTCGCTGCGCAAAAATCTCTAAGATGAGTCCCGTTCGACCCAGCACTCGCAGGTCTAAAGCGCCTTCCAGGTTACGTTCCTGAGTCGATGACAGGTCTTCGCTGAACAAGACCAAGTTGGCACCCGCCGCTTCCGCCGCCACTTTTATTTCGTCGACCTTGCCCGACCCCACCATCGTTTTTGGATGCGGATCCCGGCGCGCGCTTTCAATCAATCCAACGACCGCCATGCCAGCCGACCGTGCCAGCTCTTCAACCTCTTCGTGCGTCGCAAGATCAGAGGTCTTGTTCCGAATGAAGACGAGCATCGCCTTTGAGCCGGGCGCTGGCCGATCAAAAAACATAACAGCAGCCTGGGTCTTTAATCGAGCGTCTCCATCGGATCATCATAATCAAGGTTAACCGCTCGCGAGGGCACAACCGTTGAAATCGCTGACTTATAAATCATTTGATTCACCGTGTTTCGCAACAAAATTACAAATTGATCAAAAGATTCAATTTGCCCCTGAAGTTTAATCCCACTGACTAAGAAGATCGAAACCGGGATTCGCTCCTTCCTCAGCGCGTTTAAGAATGGGTCTTGTAGAGACTGACC
>JGI20158J14315_10002936_pt1 | contig 11551 bp, 10 predicted proteins | sample COG_08_FD_14315 | JGI IMG/M metagenome (IMG submission 14315)
GGGATTTAGGTTCGCTTGAGTATGCTTATGACGCTGTTGTTGATGCTGGCCTGAAAGAGCCTATTCTTTACCCTCTGGATTTAGAGGGCGCAACACCTGAAAATTATCAAGAGCTTCAAGATAACCTACTTAACGAGTTTGGGAAGTTAGATGGACTGGTCCATAACGCTTCAATATTGGGTACTCAGATGCCGATCGAGCAGTATGATATTAAATTATGGTATTCAACAATCCAGATTAATCTAAATGCCCCATTCATGCTGACCCAGTTCCTGATTCCTGCTCTATTAAAATCAGATGATGCAAGAATTATTTTTTTATCTTCAACAGTCGGTAGGAAGGCAAGAGCTTATTGGGGTGCCTACAGCGTTAGTAAGTTTGGGATTGAAGGTTTTGCTAAAACTCTCTCAGAGGAGCTTGAAAAAACCCAAATTAGTGTAAACACGGTCAACCCTGGAAAATTGAGAACTGAGATGAGAAGGACAGCATATCCTGCTGAAGACTCCTCAACAGTTCCTTTGCCCGAAGAAAAAAGTCAGGCAATTGTCCACTTATTGTCTAGCTCAAGTCCAAAAATAAATGGGGAGCAGTTAACAATTTCAGATTAATTTACCTCTGAAGGTCGCTGGTAAGATGTGGATGAATTTTCTTGAGAATTTCTTTATAGGCGTCTGCATTTCCAGCGACAACGTTTCCAGTTTCCATGTATTTATCTCTGCCCGAAAAATCTCCTATAAATCCTCCAGCCTCTTTAACAAGAAGAGCACCAGCCGCCATGTCCCAGGAGTTAAGTCCAATCTCCCAAAATCCATCAAGTCTGCCTGCAGCTACATAAGCTAAATCTAAAGCAGCAGCTCCCGCTCTTCGAATATCTGAGACGTGAGGTAAAATTGCCTTAAATGTGTCAAGATAACAATCTAAATGCTGAGGATTTTTGAATGGGAATCCAGTTCCAATGAGAGTATCCTCTAGTCCTTTTGATATGGTCACCCTAATTCTTTCATTATTGAGATAAGCGCCTTCTCCTTTAGAGGCTGTAAAGAGCTCTTCCTTGAATGGGTCATAGATGACAGCGTGTGTAGTCACTCCTTTTTCAAGAAGCGCTATTGAGACAGCATACTGAGGAAAACCATGCAGGTAATTGGTGGTTCCATCTAAAGGGTCAATAATCCAAAGAAAATCATCATCACCAAGAGTTTTACCACTCTCTTCAGCCAAAATAGAATGTTTTGGAAAGGCCTTTTTAATCTCGTTTATAATGGCTTTTTCAGCCGTTTTATCAACCTCTGAAACAAAGTCATTAATAGACTTGTTTTCGATGGTAAGTATGTCGACCTGATTGTGATACCTTAAAATAACATCACCAGCTGCTCTGGCAGCTCTAACTGCAATATTGACGGTAGGATGCATGGTAAATGAGCCAAATAAATAAAGAGGGGAATTATACCTTGACGAGTTTTGATAAAGTAAGGATTGTCATGGTGAATACGACTGAACCAGGGAATATTGGCGCTGCTGCTAGAGCCATGAAAAATATGATGCTCTCTGAGTTATATCTTGTTGCACCATCTAATTTTCCATCAGCAGTTGCAACTGCTAGGGCAAGTGGTGCGGATGACGTATTATCAAGCGCAACAGTTTGTTCTTCACTCGAGGAGGCTTTGGTGGGCGTTAATCTCGTGATTGGTGCGAGTGCTCGTCAAAGAAATATTAAATGGAGGCAGCTGGATGTTATTGAAACATGCAGTGAAATACAATCGATCGTTTCCAAAGAAGACCATAAAGTTGCTGTTGTTTTTGGAACTGAAAATTCTGGCCTTACTAATGAGGAGCTAGATTTATGTTCAACGTTAATGACAATTCCTGGAAATCCTAAATATTTTTCATTGAATGTAGCATCTGCAATTCAAGTATTTGCCTATCAGAATTATGTAAGCACTCTAGAGGGTGGATTTGAAAATGCTTCTGGAGAATTAGCAAACTTTGATGACTTAAATAGCTTTTATAAGCATCTTGAGCAAGTACTTGAGCATATTGATTACTTTGATGCAAAGAAACCGCAGAGTTTGTTAATGAGGCGCTTAAGGAGACTTTTTGGAAGAAGTATGCCTGAGAAAGAGGAAGTTGCAATTTTAAGGGGTATTCTTAATAAAATTAACCCTTATAAGCCTTAAATGAAAAAAGCCCGAAAACGGGCTTTTTCGTTAATACCACCTTTGCTTAGCCAAGCATCAGTTTATTCATCCTTTTGACAAACTCTGCAGGCTCTTTGATTTGACCACCTTCACTGAGAACAGCTTGGTCAAATAGGACTTTTACAACATCCTCGTCTACTTTTGTTTTAAGCTTCATAACCAGGGGGTGGGTAGGATTAATTTCAAGAATAGGTTTTGTGTCTGGAACATCTTGACCAAGGGACTTCATTATTCTTTCCATATTGCCACCTAGTTCATTTTCATCGGCAACAAGACAAGAGGGTGACTCACTCAAACGACTTGAAACTTTAACTTCTTTAACTTGGTTATCAAGAATTTCTTGTGCTTTAGAGATAACCTTTTCATAGTCTTTAACAGTTTTCTCTTTCTTCTTCTTATCTTCTTTTGAATCAAGGTCTTCAAGGTCTCCCTTTGCAATTGACTTCAGAGAGAGTTCTTCAAATTCACCAAAATTTGCCACCAACCACTCATCAACTCTGTCTGAGAGCAATAAAACTTCAATATCCTTTTGCTTAAAAATTTCAAGGTGAGGTGAGCCTTTAGCTGCATCATAATTATCAGCCGTGACATAGTATATATTTTTTTGATCTTTATTCATTCGACCAATATAGTCTTTAAGGGAGACTGTTTGATCAGAGGAGTCAGCTGATGTTGATGCAAATCTTAAAAGGTTAGAAATNTTATCTTTATTCGCAAAGTCCTCAACCACNCCTTCCTTAATAACCATTCCAAANTCNTTCCAGAATGTTGCATAATCTTCCGGTTTNTTTTTAGACATTTTGTCGAGTTCAGAAAGAATACGCTTNACAGAGGCTTTCTTGATTGTATCAACAACCTTACTACCNTGAAGTATCTCTCTTGAAACATTTAATGAAAGATCAGCAGTNTCAATTACNCCTTTGATAAACCTAAGGTACTGAGGAAGCAANTCTTCATTACCCTCCATGATAAAAACTCTCTTAGCATAAAGCTTAACACCNCCTTTTCTTTTAGGTTCCCACATATCAAAGGGNGCTTTTTTGGGTATAAAGAGTAGTGATGAGTAGTCTAGTTTNCCCTCCACTCTGTTATGAATTTGNGTCAATGGACCCTCAAAGTCATAGGTNAAAGANTTATAGAATTCATCGTAATCATTTTGAGATAATTCTTTTTTATCTTTCATCCAGAAAGCTGTCGCTTTATTTATTGTTTCATAGACAATTTCNCTCTCATCTTCTTCTGAAGCCTTAGCCATCATTATTGGAACGGTAATGTGATCTGAGTATTTAGAAACAATGCCACGAAGACGATAATCATCAACGAATTCTTTTTCAGCTTTCTTAACATCAAGAATGATGGTAGTGCCATAATTCTCAAGATCAACGGTTTCAATTGAGTATTCACCTTTACCTTTGGAAACCCACTTAGTTCCGTTCGCTTTATCATCACCAGCTTTTCTGCTGAGAAGTGTTACAGTATTTGAAACAATAAAAGCGGAATAGAATCCAACACCGAATTGTCCGATCAGATTAGAATCTTGTGTTTGATTTTTATCAAGACTTTCAAGATATTTTCTAGTTCCAGAATTAGCGATAGTACCAATATTTTCCATGACTTCATCTTGTGTCATTCCGATACCGTTATCTCTAATGCTAATTGTTCCTGCGTCTTTATCGATGTCAATATGAATGCTGGGCTCTTCTTTTCCCTCTAGAAGTGATTCATTAGATAGAGACTCAAACTTGAGCTTATCAATCGCATCCGATGCGTTAGATACTAATTCTCTGAGAAAGATCTCTTTATTAGAATAAAGAGAGTGAATCATCAAATGTAAGAGTTGTGATACTTCCGTTTGAAATTCATGTGTTTGTTTTTGACTCATTCAAAATCCCCTATCGTTTTAACTTAAAATATAAAGATATGGTCAATCACGAAAAAAACAAGTCAGATCAAGAAATATTAATTGATCAAATTGAAGCATTTGCTGAGTACCTAGAGGTAGAAAAAAATTATGCTTTAAATACCATTTCTTCCTACAAGAGGGATTTGTTGAAGTTTCTTTCTTTCTTGAATGGCCGAAGCATATCAGAATGGAGTGAAATTGATTCAGACGTCTTAAATATTTTTGTCATGGAGCTTAGGCATAGTAATGCTTCTGGCAAGTCATTAAAAAGATACTTATCATCAATAAGAGTTTTTTTTAATTACTTGATTGCCAATAATATTCTCCAAAAAAATCCTGCTCAGTCTATTCAAACTCCAAGGCTTGAACGCTCATTACCGAAAACCATTAACTTCGATGATTTAACAAACATGATGACGTTAAATACTTCAAGCTACAAAGAGTTGCGCTCAGTCTTAATGATTGAGCTTTTATATTCTTGCGGTTTACGCGTATCTGAACTAGTAGGCATTAATCTTGCAGACTTCGATCTGAATGAGGGTTTTGTTAAAGTTATGGGTAAGGGCGCAAAAGCAAGATTTTCTCCAGTAGGAGAGACAACTATTGGTGTCCTTAAAAGATATCTAGAAAAGAGACCTAGTTGCAATTCAGATGCATTATTTTTAAATCAAAAAAACATAAGGATTTCTCCAAGAACAGTTCAGAATGTTGTTAAGAAAAGAGCTTTAGAGGTGGGAGTATCAATCAATGTTCATCCACATATGCTTCGACATGCAGCAGCTACACATTTTTTGCAGTCAAGCCATGACTTAAGGTCTGTTCAAGAGTTTTTGGGACACAAAAGTATTAAAAGCACCCAAGTCTATACGCACCTTGATTTTTTAGAATTGTCTAAAGTTTATGATGAATTTCATCCAAGAGCAAAAAAATGATAATTAATTCTAAAATAAAGCTTGCCTTGCATCATTTAAAGATTGGAGTTATTGCTCATCCTACAGATACGATTTATGGTCTAGGTTGTCTCGCAAATAATCCTGGCGCTATTCAAACTATCGTAAATCTAAAAAAAAGAGATATTAAAAAAGGATTCATTCTTTTAGCCTCAAACATTAGTTTTTTGATGCCTTATATTGATTCAAATATGAATAGCAAGCTTCTAAAAAAACTAGCTAAACCAACAGAGACTCCGACTACATACTTGGTTCCAAAGTCAGAGGAATTATCACCTCTACTCAATGGGGATAATGAACTCTTAGCTGTTCGCATAACCTCTGACCCACTTATTACTTACTTTTGTGAAAATACTGGCTCAGCATTAATTTCAACAAGTGCCAATCTTCAGGGTAGAAAGGTTGCTTCAAGCACGCTAGAGTTAAAAAGGTACTTTGGTAATGACCTTGCATTCGAGCTTCCTCCTAATATGTATAATTCAGAGCCTTCAAAAATTATTAATTTGATTACTGGTGAGCGATTAAGATGAGTTTATCTGAATTTTTATTAATTAAAATTTAATGTAAATGATTGAACAAATTAAAAAATACTTACTGGATCTTCAGGTTGACATATGTGAGGAGTTTGGAAAATTAGATTCAATCTAATTTTGATACCGATATATGGAAAAGGGACGATGGAAGAGGGAGTGGGATAACACGGGTTATTTCAGATGGGAGCTTATTTGAGAAAGGTGGGGTGAATTACTCTATTATATCCGGCGATAAAATGCCGAAATCAGCAACAGCTCTTAGGCCAGATTTAGAAGGCAGAAATTACACTGCACTAGGTCTTTCTTTGGTTCTTCACCCAGATAATCCTTACATTCCAACAACGCATGCTAACCTAAGGTTTTTCATTGCTGAGGAGGCGGGTAAGGATCCAATTTGGTGGTTTGGAGGAGGTTTTGATTTAACCCCTTATTATGGATTTGATGAAGACGCAATTCACTGGCATCAAACTGCAAAAAATGCCTGTCTGCCATTTGGTGATAAAACATACCATAATTATAAAAAGTGGTGTGATGATTACTTTTACTTAAGCCATAGAGATGAGCAGCGAGGCATCGGTGGCCTATTCTTTGACGATTTAAATGAAGGCGGTTTTGAAAAATGCTTCGAATTTCTTCAAAGTGTTGGGAATCATTTCATCAAGGCCTACCTACCAATTGTTGAAAAAAGAATGAATTTTCCTTACACGCCCAAAGAGAAAGAGTTTCAGCTTTTTAGGCGAGGGCGCTATGTTGAATTTAATCTAATTCAAGATAGAGGAACGCTATTTGGGCTTCAAAGTGGAGGAAGAACTGAGTCTATTTTGATGTCATTACCTCCAACAGTAAAGTGGGTATACCAATACAAAATTGAATCAAAAAGCGCAGAAGACAAACTAACTAATTATTTTTTGAAACCAAAAGATTGGATTTGATACAGGTCATCTAGACTTGAATTAATTTCTATTTTAAAGTTTTAAAAACTAGGATATAATCCACGCTTGAAACATCTTATGTTGATTTCAAGTAAGTCAACATCCGTTTGCAACGACGCAGACTTCTGACAATGCCTGTCATTTTTTAAATTTACTATTTTATAGGGAGTATAGCTATGTCTGCAAAAGATGTAATGAAGACAATCGAAGAACAGAATGTTAAGTTTATAGATTTTCGTTTCACAGATACAAAAGGTAAGGAACAACATGTAAGTGTTCCTGCACATACAATTGATGCTGAAAAACTTGGAGAAGGTCAAATGTTTGACGGCTCTTCAATTTCAGGCTGGAAAGATATTAACGAGTCTGACATGATTTTAATGCCAGATTGTGATACAGCAATTATTGACCCTTTCACTGAAGAGGTGACACTTAACATTCGATGCAATATTATTGAACCTTCAGACATGAAGGGTTATGTTAAAGATCCTCGTTCAATAGCTCATAGAGCCGAAGCTTATTTAAAAGATTCAGGCGTTGGTGATACAGCTTATTTTGGTAATGAGCCAGAGTTTTTTGTTTTTGACAGTGTCAAATGGGATACAGGTTTTGGAATGGGTACAGCTTTCTATGAGATCAGTTCGGAAGAAGCGGCTTGGTCTTCAAAGATTGATTTAGAAGGTGGTAACAAAGGTCACCGTCCTAGAGTAAAAGGGGGTTATTTTCCAGTCCCACCAGTTGATTCATTGCATGACCTTCGTTCTCAAATGTGTTTAGCAATTGAAGAAATGGGTGTCACAACAGAAGTTCATCACCATGAAGTTGGTACAGCTGGTCAATGTGAAATAGGTGCATTATTTAATACATTGGTTAAAAAAGCTGATGAAACACAAATTCTTAAATATTGTGTACACAACGTTGCTCACCTTTACGGTAAGACTGCAACGTTTATGCCAAAACCAATTGCAGTTGATAATGGTAATGGTATGCATGTTCACATGTCGATTGCGAAAGATGGTAAGAATTTATTTGATGGAGATGGATACGGAAACTTAAGTGAAACCGCTCTTTATTATATTGGTGGTATTATCAAACATGCAAGAGCATTGAATGCTTTTACAAACCCATCAACTAACTCATATAAACGTTTAGTTCCAGGGTTTGAAGCGCCAGAAATGCTTGCTTATTCTGCTAAGAACCGTTCAGCAGCAATAAGAATTCCATTTGTTACAAATCCTAAAGGACGACGTATCGAGGTTCGCTTCCCAGACTCAACAGCAAATCCATATCTTGCTTTTGCGGCTTTATTGATGGCAGGTCTTGATGGTATCAAGAATAAGATTCATCCTGGTGAGCCAGCTGACCAAGATTTATATGAAGAGTATGATGCTTCGATACCAAAAGTAAGTTCAATGCTTCATATCGCTTTGGAAGAGCTTGATAATGATCGTGAATTCCTTAAGCAGGGCGGTGTATTTACTGATGAGGTTATTGATTCATTTATTAATCTCAAAATGGAAGAGGTGACTGCTATGAGAGCATCTCCTCAGCCACTTGAATTTGATTTATATTACAGCTGTTAATTAGATCAATATCTTGAAATAAAAAAGCCGCTCCTTGCGGCTTTTTTATTGTCTAAAAAGCTGGTTGGTATCCGGTAAAATTTAAATTATTCAAAATTAATATAAACATAAAATGATTAAAGCAAGAAATGATTGGAAATTGGACGAAATTAAAGCCCTATTTGAACTTCCTTTTAATGATCTTCTTTTTAAAGCACATTCAATACATAGAGAGAACTTTGATCCAAATCTGGTTCAAGTGAGCTCTCTGCTTAATATTAAAACGGGCGCATGCCCCGAAGACTGTTCTTATTGCTCCCAAAGCTCAAAATATGACACAGGCCTTGAGCGAGAAAAATTAATGGAAATTGATGAGGTATTACAGCAAGCTCAAAATGCAAAGAATAAGGGGGCGACAAGATTCTGTATGGGTGCTGCCTGGAGAAACCCAACAGACAAGAGTCTTGATAAAGTCATACCAATGATTCAAGGTGTGAAGGCTATGGGAATGGAGACATGTGTTACATTGGGTATGCTTTCTCCAAAACAAGCCTCCACTCTAAAAGAGGCAGGCCTTGATTACTATAATCATAATATTGACACATCAAAAGAAAACTACCCTAATGTTATTACGACTAGAACTTTTCAAGATAGATTGGACACTCTAGCTGCGGTTAAAGATGCCAATATTAGCGTTTGTAGCGGTGGAATTCTAGGAATGGGAGAAACAGAAACTGATCGGGCTTCTATGCTTCAATCTCTAGCTAATCTTGAAGAACATCCGGATAGTGTCCCAATAAATCTTCTTGTTCCTATTCCAGGAACTCCATTTGAAAATGTAAAGCCGCCCAGTGAAAGTGAATTTGTTCGAACAATTGCTGTAGCGAGAATTTTAATGCCTAAGTCAGTTGTTAGGCTTTCAGCTGGAAGGCTCGATATGGGAGAGGGGATGCAGGCGTTATGTTTTTTTGCTGGCGCAAACTCAATCTTCTATGGTGAGCAGTTATTAACAACAGATAATCCAACGGTCGCAAATGACAAGCTTCTTTTTAGTCGTCTTGGTATCAATGGAGAAGTTGATCAGCAATCTGTTGCTCAGGAGCTGACACTTTAAGTGATTCTAATTTTTTAGCCATCTCATAAAGCTTGTCTTTACTGAGAGCCTCTATTTTTCTGTCGATTGCTTCGGGATTAAGATTTTCTTCTTCTAAAAGAATACCAGCCTCATTTTTAGAGAGAATCTCAGCGTTAACTTTCTGATGATTGTCTATGGCATAGGGAAAAGGAATGAGTATAGCTAACGAGTTTGACGCTATCAATTCAGAGATTGTCATGGCACCAGCTCTAGAAATTACTAGGTCGGCCCAAGCGTAAGCTTCTGCCATATTTCCTATAAATGGCTCAATTTTTGCACCAGAATGAAGTGAGTTTTTATATAAGGCTCTTACTTCTTCAATATGACTTTCTCCGGTTTGATGCCAAATGTTTACACGTGATTTAATCTGAGGGATGGTTTGATTAATTTTTTTGGCACCCAAAGAGCCACCCAGAACGAGTAAGTTTTTAACTGATTCAGGCTTACTTTTAGGGATTGGGTTAAACAGTATTGGATTTCCTGTAGTAATTGCCTCTACATTCTCAGGAAAAGTATCTTCAAATGCTTGAAAGCATTTGCAAGCAAGCCTGCTCAGAAGTCTGTTTGTTGTTCCAGGAACAGAGTTTTGTTCATGAATAAATAAAGGCACAAAAAAAAATTTAGAAATTAAACCACCAATTCCTGAGGCATATCCACCCATTCCGATGACAATGTTTGGCCTATACTTAAAAAAGACAACAATAGTTTGCAAAAACCCATAGCTTAGAAGAAAAACAGCTTTTAGAATAGTTAGTAAATTTTTACCTCTAAGTCCACTACTGGAGACACCATGAAATTTATAGCCGTGCTCAGGAACTAGTCTACTTTCCATTTTATTCTTACCACCAAGCCATTCTACAGCTACACCTCTTTCTTTAAGCTCTTTTGCAATAGCTAGTGCAGGAAAAATATGACCACCGGTACCACCGGCCATAATGAGAATTTTTTTAGACATAATTTTGCTGTTTTGAATACTTTGTTCTATTTTCCATATCAACTCGCAAAATAATTGCCAAAGAAATAATTGCAAAAATCATAGAAGTGCCACCATAACTTAATAGCGGCAATGTAAAACCTTTAGGAGGTATGAGGCCAAGATTCATTGCAATATTTACTGTTATTTGCATAGAAAACCATGTGCAGATTCCAAAAACAACATAAGAGCTATATTGACGCCCTTTTTGAAGAGCAACTTTAGCAATAGAGAAACCTTTTAAGAGAATAAAAAGAAAGGATAGTAAAACAAACATCATTCCTACAAAGCCTAATTCCTCTCCTATTACAGCAAAAATCATATCTGTGTGCCTCTCAGGAAGTGAGTTTGTAGATCCTCTATTAGTAAATTTTTGAATACCTGCACCTATTCCGACTCCAAATAAGTCACCTCTGGCAATTCCAATTAAGGCGGCTTTAGTTTGGTCAAGTTTAGAATTATCACTTAACCAAAAATCTTCAGCCCAAAAAGAAATAAACCTTTCGAATCGATTTGGAATTATCATTACTATAATTGCAACCAGTGCAAAAAGCCCCGATGTCACTATTGTGAGTTGTTTTATATATGAACCAGCAGCGTATAGCATCGCCATTGCGGTTAATGATATTATTAGGGTAGCTCCAATATCGGTCTCTAGTAATATTAAGAATCCTGTTATACCAATTATGGCAATTGTTTTTAAAAAGCCCATCCAGGGCTTTCTAAGGTCTTTTTCTTGACGAACAAGAAAACCAGCCATGAATAAAACCATTGATAATTTCATTAATTCTGACGGCTGAAATTTAAATAAAACAAAATTAATCCAACGAGTAGAGCCTTTTGCTTCATGACCTACTGGGGTAAAAACAATACATAAAAGAACAAGAGTTAATAAAAACAATGGAATTGAATATTTTTGAAGAACTGAAATGGGTGTATTTAACATTATTAATCCAGCGCTCAATCCCATACATATGAATATGGTTTGTTTAATAAAGTAGAGATAGCTTGAATGGGCAGATAAGGAGGCTGAAAAAACCATAATCCATCCAAAAACTAATAGAGACATAATTGTTAACAACAATGTCTTATCCGGCATTTGCCTTGTTCGCATGTTTGGATTAAATTTCATAATCAAATATATTTTATACTTATATTTATAAAAAAGTTCTACTAGATACCCATGTGTTTAATAGTTGAGCTATTNAGGAGTCTATATGGGATAATCNTGTCTTTTTTATAAATTTTATTTAGATAATGATTTCTACTGCTAACGTCACCATGCAATTTGGTGAAAAGCCTTTATTTGAGAATATTTCAGTCAAATTTCAAGCTGGTAATAGATACGGCTTGATTGGTGCAAATGGT
>JGI20158J14315_10002938_pt1 | contig 11549 bp, 10 predicted proteins | sample COG_08_FD_14315 | JGI IMG/M metagenome (IMG submission 14315)
GGTTGGTTTGATACAGGAGATGTTGCAACTATCCATCCAGACGGATGCATGCAGATTGTTGATAGAGCAAAAGATGTCATAAAGACTGGTGGAGAATGGATCAGCTCAATCGATTTAGAAAATGCTGTACTAACTCATGAAAATGTACTTGAAGCATGCGTTGTTGGAGTTCCCCATCCTAAGTGGGATGAGAGGCCTTTGCTTTTCTTGATCACAAAAGATGGAAATGAAATTGATACGCAGGAAATCAATGATTTCTTACTAGAAAAAGTTGTTAAGTGGTGGCTGCCCGACGATATTATTTTTGTCAAAGAGCTTCCGCATGGCGCAACAGGAAAGTTGTTGAAGGTTGAGTTACGAGAAAAATACAAAGAACATTTAATGGGAGAATAATATGTTACACATTGTAAAACCTAATGAAATTGATTCGGTAATTGGTAAGGATCTTGGCGCTTCTGAATGGATGGTGATTGATCAAGAAAGAATTGATAAATTTGCTGATGCAACTATGGATCATCAATTTATACATGTTGATCCAAAACAAGCAGAACCTATTTTTGGCTCAACAATTGCCCATGGCTTTCTTTCATTATCCTTAGTTGCTGGTATTTCATTCGCACAAGAAATTGGTATGGTGCTTGAGGGAACAAAAATGGGTTTGAATTATGGTTTGGATAAAGTGCGTTTCTTAAGTCCAGTTCCAGTTAATTCAGAAGTTCGTATTCATACTAAATGTATTGATGTGACGGAAAAAAATCCAGGACAGTTTTTAGTTAAAAATGAGGTATCAATGGAAATCAAGGGAGTAGATAAGCCGGCATATATTGCCGAGACTCTAAGCTTATTTATTACTTAAGTTTATCTTTTAAGATGCTATTAACAGCTTTGGGATTTGCCTTGCCTTCAGTTAATTTCATTACTTGCCCAACAAAGAAACCAAATAGTTTATCTTTACCCGCAAGATATGCTTCTACTTGAGTTGGATTTTCATTAATCACTGTCAGAATAATCTCTTCAATTGCTCCATCATCAGATATTTGTTCTAAGCCTTGAGATTTAATAATTTCGTCTGGAGAAGATCCATTTGTGCACATTTCTTCAAATATAGATTTTCCAATTTTACCAGAAATAGTTTGGTCATCAATTCGATTAATTAGCATGGCCACCTTATCCGCGCTTAATTTTGATTCATTAATCTCTATTTGCTGTTTATTTAAGTACGCACTAATTTCACCTATCAACCAATTTGATAGAAGGGTGTAATTTTTCGTTTTTTGTAAAGCAGTTTCAAAGAAATCAGCCATGGACTTAGAGGATGCAATGATTTGCGCATCATAGCTGTTAACCCATATTCTTGTTGATAACGAATTTCTTTTTCTTTTGGAAGCTCTGGGAATTCATCTCTAATTTTTTGTATTTCCTCATCAGAAATAATAACTGGAAGCAGATCTGGTTCTGGAAAATATCTATAATCATTTGCAAATTCTTTCGATCTCATTGGGCGAGTCTCATCTTTGGAGCTATCATAAAGTCTTGTTTCTTGAACAACTTTTTCTCCATTTTCGAGTATTTTAATTTGTCTTTTAATCTCAAAATTAATCGCTTTCTCAATAAATTTAAAAGAATTAATGTTTTTTATTTCTGTTCTAGTGCCCAGTTCTTTATCACCTTTTTTTCTTATGGATACATTTGCATCACACCTTAGGGAGCCTTGTGCCATATTCCCATCAGACACATCTAGGAAGGTAACAAGCTGATGCATTGCCTTCATGTATGCAACTGCCTCTTTTGCATTAGAAATCTCTGGCTCTGAGACTATTTCTAACAGCGGGGTTCCTGCTCTATTTAAGTCTATCGCAGAAAAGCCCTCAAATTCATCATGGATTGATTTACCAGCGTCTTCCTCTAAATGGGCTCTAGTAATATTAATGGTTTTAGTTAATTCATCTATGATAATTTCTATAGACCCGCCTATAACAATTGGTAAATCCATTTGAGTAATTTGATAACCCTTTGGGAGATCAGCGTAAAAGTAATTTTTTCTGTCAAATATTGAAGTTTGATTAATCTGTGCACCAACAGCCATTCCAAATCTGATCGCTTTGTAAAAAGCTTCTTTGTTTACAGATGGCAGAACTCCTGGAAGACCACAATCAATTAAATTTACATTTGTATTCGGACTTGCTCCAAAAGCAGTTGAGGCTCTTGAAAATAACTTTGTTTTTGTTGATAGCTGAACATGTGTTTCAAGCCCAATAACGGTTTCCCAACTCATTAAAAATCTCCTAAATTAGGCTTAGCTAGATGATAATCTGAATTTTTTTGAAAAATATGTGCTGCATTAAGTAGCTGATCTTCTCTCAGAAAATTTCCAATTAATTGAAGTCCAACTGGAAGGGAATTAACTTGTCCATGCGGAATTGAAATAGCAGGCAGACCCGCCAAGTTGGATGAAATTGTAAAGAGATCTTCTAGGTAAAGCTCAACGGGATTTTGAGTACCCTTGCTACCAAATTTAAATGCAGTATTCGGTGAGGTCGGTGTCATTAAAGCATCGACTGATTGAAAAGCATTATCAAAATCATTCTTGATTAATCTTCTAACCTGTTGTGCCTTCTTGTAGTAGGCGTCATAGTATCCAGCAGATAGCGCATATGTTCCTATGAGTATCCTTCGTTTGACTTCATCTCCAAAACCTTCACTTCTTGATTTAATGTATAGATCATTTAAATCATCTGTACTTTCAGCTCTATGTCCAAAGCGAACACCGTCAAATCTTGATAAATTTGATGAACATTCAGCTGGGGCGATGGAGTAATAGGTCGGAACAGATGCTGATATATTCGGCAGTGAGACTTCAATAAATTGAGCGCCTAATTTCTCATAGGCTTTTTTTGACTCCTCAAAACGTGCTTGAACTTGGGAGTCTAAGTCGCTGAGATTAAATTCTTTAATAAGGCCTATTTTTAACCCATCAATAGGTTGATTAATATTTTCTAAGAAATCAGGAACATTAGAGTTTAAGGATGTCGTATCTTTTGCGTCATGCCCTGACATTGTATTCAACAATATTGCGCAATCTTCAGCTGTTCTTGCCAGAGGTCCTGCCTGATCTAGACTTGAGGCGAAAGCAATCATTCCCCATCTCGAAATTCTGCCATAAGTTGGCTTTAATCCAGTTATTCCACAATGTGCAGCAGGTTGGCGGATTGATCCCCCTGTATCAGTGCCAGTTGCAGCTGGGACAATTCCGGCTGCTACAGCTGCAGCAGATCCTCCAGAGCTCCCCCCTGGTACATATCCTTTTTTCCAAGGGTTATGAACATTACCAAAAAAACTAGTTTCATTAGAAGATCCCATCGCAAATTCATCCATATTTGTTTTGCCAATAGTGATTGAGCCAGCATCTTCAAGTTTCTTAACTGCTGTTGCAGTATATGGAGGGATAAAATTACTAAGTATTTTTGAAGAGCATGTTGTCCTTAAGCCTTCTGTGCAAAATAAATCTTTTTGCGCCAAAGGAATCCCAGAAAGCCGTGAAGAAGTTTTTTTATTTACATCTATAGCGTTAGCTTTCTTAACACTAAATTCCTCATTCATTGTTACAAAACAATTTAATTCTTTATATTTTTTAGCCAATTCAAGAGATTCTTGAATTAGCTCCGAAGCAGATATTGATTTGTCATCAAGCATTTCTCTAAGGTCAGCAATTGATTTAAATTGAATGCTCATTCAACCACTCTCGGTACTAGAAAGTAGTCCTCATTTGAAGCAGCTGCATTTTCAAGGAATTTCTCTTTTTTATTGTCTGACTTTTCAATGTCTTCATGCATCAAAGCTGTCATTTCAAGTGGGCTGTAAAGAGGCTCAACATCTGAAGTATCTATTGTTTGTAAGCTACCTATGAGATCAATAATTGTCTCGAGATCTTTTTGTATTTTCTCAGACTTATTTTCATCTATTTCCAGTCTGGCTAGATAGCAAATAGTTCTGACGGTTTCTTGATCCATATGATATTATTTTAATTCCGATGCGCAATATTAAACTAAAAGCATCCTAAAATGAATTTACAGGGAATATCATAGTGGATTTCAATCTATTTAAAACTGTTCGAGGCCTATTTTCTAATGATTTATCAATAGATCTAGGCACAGCCAATACATTAATTTATACAAAAGATATTGGAATAGTCCTTAATGAACCCTCTGTTGTGGCTATTCGTGAAAGTCGAGGCCAAAAGACTGTTGTAGCGGTAGGGCATGAAGCCAAAAAAATGCTTGGAAGAACTCCAGGTAATATTAAAGCTATTAGACCTTTGTCAGAAGGGGTAATTGCTGACTTTCAAGTTACAGAAAAAATGCTTCAGCATTTTATAGCAAAGGTTCATGAGCAAAGGTTTATTAAACCCAGCCCAAGAGTTCTCGTGTGTGTACCTTGTAGATCAACTCAAGTTGAAAGAAGGGCTATTAGAGAATCAGTTTTAGGTGCTGGAGCTAGAGACGTAAAATTAATCGAAGAGCCAATGGCTGCTGCTATTGGAGCTGGTCTTCCCGTTGAGGAAGCTAATGGGAATATGGTTGTGGATATCGGAGGGGGGACTTCAGAAATTGCCATCCTTTCTCTGAATGGAGTGGTCTATGCTGAGTCAGTAAAAATTGGTGGCGATCTTATGGATAGCTCAATTACTTCATGGGTTAGAAGGAACTACGGCTGCGTTATTGGAGAATCCACAGCTGAAAAAATTAAATATACTATTGGATGCGCATCTCCTGACTCTGAAGATCTTGAAATGAATGTAACGGGACGAAATTTAGCTGAGGGAATCCCGGAAACCTTTACTTTGAAAAGCTCTCAAATTTATGAGGCCATGAGAGATCCATTGTCTGGGATGGTGCGTGCAATAAGAAATGCTTTAGAGCTCTCTCCACCTGAGCTTGCAGCAGATATTGCTGAAAGAGGAATTGTCCTTACTGGCGGAGGGGCTTTAATGCGAGATCTGGATAAATTAATTTCTTCTTCTACCGGAATCCCAGTAATCGTAGCTGAAGATCCATTAACGTGTGTTGCAAGAGGCGGAGGCAAGGCACTTGAAATAATTGATAAGTATAATATTGATCTACTTTCAACAGAATAATTAACTAAAATATGGCGAGATCTACGCCTACATATACTCCAGTTAGAAATTATGCGTTTGGCTTTATCTTGTCAGTATTTTTATTATTTAGTGATATTAGCTACGGAACTTTTGCTCCATTGAGAGGTCTTGTTCAAGCTTCAAATCTCTATGCACAAATGGTCTCTAGAAGCATTTTTGAAAATGTTAGTAATTTATTATATTCATTTAAACAAAATAGAAACCTCACTCAAGAAAACAAAGATTTAAAAGAACAAATTCATAAAATTAGGACTCAGGAATTTATTAAAAGTAAAGAAGCAGAAAAGTCATTCGAAATTATTAATTTTCAAAAGACATTGATTAGCTCCCTGAAAAGTAACGATATAAATATATTTAAGATAGCTTCCATAGATTTAAGAAATTATCTTTGCTGCTCAACACATAAAATCTTCTTGCAGAATCTAAATCAGGTTCAAGTACTTGAAAATACTCCAGTCTTTGCAGGGAGTTCATATGTTGGCCAAACAAAAAGCACCTATTTGAACTTTATTGAAGTCATACTTTTTTCAGATACCAAGCACTTATTGCCAATTAAATCGAATTTTTTCTATTGTGATGCTAGAGGCAAAGGGAAGCCAATGTTAATTTCTTGCAAACTAAATAAAAATATTGATGATTTTCAAAATAAGATTAGCGATGCTATTTTTACATCTGGTTTAGGTGGCATTTTTTTAAAAGATATCGAGATTGGAAATATCTCAGCTATCAATTCAATCTCAATTAATGAAATTGAAGTTGTAATAACTTTAAAAACCAACCCTTTGGAAGAAAACTTTTTTGGAATAATAGGCAGTGAAGCTGATGAAATTTAGCAATCATCTAATTATTCTTTTTACAATTATGCTGGGTTTTGTGCTTGATGATTTCATGAATCCAGTCAGCATTAAATTATTTGTAGAATTAAATTTTGGTTTTTTAATTTTTGCATACTGGGTTTTTGCATTGCCAGAGAAAATTCAAAGCTCAGCTGCATTGATTTACGGACTGGTAATCGATTTATTATTTTCAAATGTGATTGGTTTTAATATGCTTTTTTTTATTACAACCTCTTACATTATTCACTTGTATGTTTTTCGATTTAGAATTTTTTCTTATTTTCAATTATCGGTTTTCTTTTCAGGATCATCTACCATCTACACAGCATGTAAATATCTTTTACTTTCTCCTTATAATTATTCATATATTGTATTGATGGTGAGTTTTTTAATAACTTTAGTTTTATGGGTAGGAATTTATTTTGTTATGAGAGCTTTTAGAAGAAGTTTTTTTTCAAACTTATAGAGCATGAAAAAATTATTTTTTCTTTCTACTATTACTGTAGGTATTTTAAGTTGGATTTTTTTTCTATTCCTTTCTATTTTTGCTTTTTCTCCTTCGAGTTTAATTAAAACTATAGATCACTATTTTTTACCTTCTTACTCAATAGACTTTTCTAAACTTGAAAGTACCGGAAACGCTTTAAACAGAAATTTAAAGTTTTTTAATTTAAATATTATCCACAATCAGAAGACGCTTATTCAATCCACAGAATTAGATATAGGACTATCTTTTAAGCCACAGAAATTTTTTAGCTTTTTAAACATAAATAATATTGCCATAAGAGATGGGTACTTTGATCATTCAAATATACAAAGTGCTGATTCATCTTCAAGCTCTTTCCTAAATTTTGATGAACAAATTTCGCTTTCATTTAAAGATTTTGAATATCGTAAAGATGATTCGATACTTGAAATAAATGGGGATCTTTCTGGGGAGTTATTAAAATCATTTTCTGGACAGCTTAGTTTTTTGCATGACAATAAATTCAGCACCATTGCTGTTGATACTGTTGATGAATCTTATCGCTTCTCAATAAATCTTCACTCCTTTAAATGGCTTAGCTTGATTCCAGCTTTCAGCTCATCACCTGTAAAAGATTTAGCATTTCAGATGAATGCTCTTGGAGAATTGCAGCATGATCAATCAATTATAAGAGGTTCTTTTAACTCCAATGGCTTATTTTTTAGCTCATTATCAATTAAGCCAAACAAAGGATCTTTCTATTTTCAGTCTAGAAAAAATATTGGCACATTGCAATTAAGTGAATTTTTGCATCCATTGATAGATGAGGAATATCCAATTCGCATTAATCTTCAAAAAAAATCTCTTCAAGTTCCAAGACTTTTTGTTTCATCTCAAATTATTGAAAGTGGCGCATTTAATAAAATAAAAAATCTAATTATTGAAAATTTTTTCATATCATTTGATAGCATCATTCCAAAATACTCTGGATTTATTAAAGATCTGGATCTAAATGATCTATATTTTGATGAAATCATAAATCTTAGCGGTAATTTTTCTGGACAGGGAAATTATATGAAATTCCTAGTTAATTCAGATAGCTCGAGATTAAAAAATCACAAGAAAGACTATATTCCAGTATCAATTTTAGGTGCGGGAAGTGTTTCTGGCCAAGCTTTTGATCTTAATGCTCGTATTTTAAATAAATCTTCTCAGATTGATTTAGCTTTGCAGATTGATTCAGGTTCAATAAATCCATTATCTTTAGAGCTTAAAGGCTATGATATTACTAAAGATTTAATTACATTTTCTCTTCAAAAATCATTGAACAGAGTGGGTTCCTATATTGATAGAAGCATAGATCTTCTTGAAAAAAATTCTATTTATTTGAATTACTCTACAAATAGTCCAAGTCAAACTCCTAATTTCAAAGTAAAAATATTTAGCAATGAATCTAGGTTTACTGTTAACGAAGATTTAATAATTGATTTCTCTGAACCAATTGTTGAGGTGGATAGTGAAAATTTATATGTGTTTTCACCATCCGGCAAATCAAATAATTTCTCTTTTGATGCAGCCTATGGCTTGTTTAATTATAAGACAGAAAAAATTAATTTTTATTCTCTTCATGATATGAAATCAATTGACTTACAAAGTGCGTTAGATTTAGGTGAAGAGAGTATTAATTTGCCTAATATGCAAGCAGAGCACAAAGGTGAGATTCAACTCTCAAGTTTAATCTTAAACAATGCTATTTCCCTAAAAACAAAAAATTTTTCTATGCCAGTCACTGACTCTCACAAGATTAATTTTGATAATGCGAGTATCTTTATAGTTGATTTAGATAAAGCATATGGATTATTATCAGCATCCTTCATGAAAGACGAACTTTCTTTTCTTCTTTCAGGCAAAGGTTTAACTGAAACATATGATTTAACATTCTCAACGAATATTAATTTAGATGTAGAAGAATTCATCACTGATTCAATTTATCTTCAGGTTTCTGGAAACGACCTTTTTAAAATAGATCTTAATATAAAAAAAAACTCTCCATCAGTATTAAAGATATATTCTGATCTAAAGCACATTGAACTCAATTCGCCTATAAATTCACTATCAAAGAATAAGTTAGTTAGATTGCCTACAGAAATTTTTATCACCAATCTGTCAAATCCATCTCTCAAACTCAACAACCAAAAGATTGATATGCTTATTAGGGATACTAGTAAATATGATGGCTATATCTCAATAGGAAAAAAACTTCCTGAGCATTTAAAGAGTTTTATTCAAGACCCCGGATTAAACATATATTTATATTCAGAAATGATTAATGAGAATTTATTAAGTTCTGTATTTCCCAGGAACCCAGAATCAGCATCCATCAAACTTAATAAATTGGCCATTGATGTTAAAAATTTAAAATTTTTTAATAATAATTTTTCTAATGTTTCTGGTTTGTTTGATTTACATGATTCGGAAATTATAGGTAATTTGACTGGTGATAAGCTGAATTTAAATTTAAAGATTGATCAGACTGGATTTGCAAGATTAGAAATTAAGGATTCAACTATTTCTAACATAGAGTTTCTAAATTCGAAACAGTCAACCCTTGATGCAGATCTAAATTCTAGATTGATAGTAACGAACTCTTCTTTTGGAAAAATAAAAATTAAAGATCTTGATGTATATCTTTTGAATAACAAAAATAACTTTGCCGCCAATAATATTAGATTAAGCTCAAATTTAATATCGATTAAACCGCTGGAAAATTCTTCCAATGCATATTTTTCAATCGATAAGATTGCATCTCTCTATAAATTAAGGGGAGACTATGTAATTAAAGACTCAAATAAAATTCCATATATACAAGACTTTGCAGATTTTTCTTATTTTAATGGATCTATAAATTTACAATGGAAGGAGCTTTCTAGCTTGAGTCATATCGAAGGAGGAAGCACCTTTGTTATGAAGGATTTAGTTATACAAGACCCTTTCTCTAACTCGCTTGCCATTAGTTTGCTTGGTGTCTTGAATTTAAGAAACATCCTCGGCAAGCTGGCAAACTTAGATCTTTCAATTGGTGAGTTTACCTCTACTCAATTAAGCAGGATTGAAGGGGATCTATTATTTAGCAAATCAAAGCTTCGTCTAGCATCTCCTTTATTCATAGAAACAAATGCTGCAAAAATGAGATGGGTTGGTCAAATTAATAAAAACCCTAAAAATATCTTGGAAAACTTAGATCTTAATTTAGACCTCAGGATTAGATTTGGCGAGAATCTTCCTTGGTATGCAGCCATTCTGGGAGGGCTTCCTGCAGTTGCTGGCTCAGCAGTATTAAATGAAATATTTGAAGAAGATATAAACGATCTTACTAATTATCAATATGAAATTTTAGGAACTATCTCAGAACCTAAATTAGCGAGGATTAAATAAGAAATATAGTTGCAAGACCGAGGAAAGAGAAGAAACCTATTACATCAGTAACGGTTGTTACAACAACGCTTCCGGCAATTGCTGGATCCTGGTTGAATTTTTGAAGAATAATAGGAATAAAAATACCAGCAATTGCAGAACATATTAAATTTACAACCATGGCAACGCAAATAAGTAGTGCAATGATTCCATCGCTAAACCAGAAAATATGTTATTCCTCCAACCAAGATGGATAACAGGATTCCATTGACAATTGATACGGCTAATTCCCTTTTATAAAGCCATCTTAAATTAGATTTATTTATTTGTTGGAGAGTTAATCCTCTTATCATAATTGTTAAAGTTTGTGTTCCAGCAACTCCACCCATGCTTGCAACGATGGGCATCAAAATGGCTAGATATACTATTTGATCAATTGTGGCTTGAAAGAGACTAATTGTCATAGATGCTATAAATGCAGTCATCAGATTAATTGATAGCCACAAAATCCTACTCCTTGCTGCTCTTGCTGGCGCAGCAAATGTATCCTCAGCAACTCCAGCCATTCCAAGAAAATTCTGATCAGCATCTTCCATAATGACATCAACGACATCATCGATTGTGATCCTTCCAATTAATCTTGATTCGCTATCTACAACTGGTGCTGATACCCAATCATTTTGTTCAAACAATCTTGATACATCTTTATCATTTAAGTTTGCTTCTAATGGCTGAATTTCACTTTCCATGAGTTCTCTTACATTTAAACTAGGATCTGAGACAACAATTGAAGAAATTGGCAAGGATCCTAAATATTTATTTTCTCTTGAAACAACAAATATTTGATCAGTATTCTTTGGCAATTCTCGTTGGGCTCTAAGATATCTCATTACCACCTCAAGATTATGTTTTGGCCTAACACTTATAATGTCTGTATTCATTAATCCGCCAGCAGAATCCTCTGGATATTCCAAGGCTTCCTGAATTCTTTGCCTATCTCTTTGAGACATGGCTGATAAAATATTCTCTGTTTTTTGATCTGGAAGAACTTGAAGAATATCAACAATTTCATCAAGTTCTAAATCACCAATTATGGTAATAAGCTCTTCAGATGAAATTTCTGAAATAAGCTCTTGTTGAATTTCATCATGTAATTCAGCAATGATTTCTCCTTCATCCTGAGTTTCAATCAGTGACCATAGANATTTTCTTTCTTTGGGCGGCAGAGACTCTATGCTGTGTGCCACCTCAGATGGATGCATGCTAGATAAAATTCTTTTAATTTGATTAATAGANGGCTCAACTTCTTGTCCCTGAATTGTTTTTAACAGATCTTCAGACGAGAAGTGGCGAGTGGTTATCTNATTCATAAGCTCAATTCTAACTCANTAAATTATGAATTATCTATTTCTAGAATTTGGNAGATTTATTTTTTTTCGATATTTTGCGATGGTTCGTCGGGCCAAGTTGAATCCTCGTTTATTTAGCAAATCTGAAATTTTTTGATCACTTAATTTTTTTTTCTCGCCCTCAACTATATTTTGAATTTCTTCCATTAATTGCATAGGTGTAACTTTTCTGGTTTTAGATACAGAGCTAGCTAAGAGTGATTTCATGGAAACAGCGCCTTTAGGTGTTTGTATATACTTAGAGCGTAAAATCCTTGAAACAGTTGATG
>JGI20158J14315_10002944_pt1 | contig 11544 bp, 7 predicted proteins | sample COG_08_FD_14315 | JGI IMG/M metagenome (IMG submission 14315)
TCGCGATGCTGCAGATACCTACAGCTTTGGCCTACTTAAATCTACGGACGGTGGAATCACTTGGAACAGTACTTCGCTTTCATGGTCGACCTCACAAAATTACCGCATAGCACGTATTGTAGTCCACCCAGATAGCACACACATTGTAATTGCTGCGACAAACGGAGGGATTTATCGTAGTACCAACTACGGTCAAAACTTTACATTAGAACAAAGCGGATCCTTCTACGGAATGCGCATGGGCCATGGAGATACGGTTTTTGCTACTACAAGTGGCTCAAGCCCAAAATTATATCGTTCAGCCGATGCGGGCGATACATGGACGCAAATGACGAGTGGTCTACCCACAAATGGAAAATACCGTTGTGAAGTGGCTGTGAGCTCAACACCGGGTAAAGTTTATCTAGTTTACGGTTCGTCAAATTATGGTTTTGGCGGTTTATACCGTTCTACTAATGGCGGCTCGAACTGGACTTTAATGAGCTCCACACCTAATATCATGGGCTGGTCAAACACGGGGACCGGTTCCGGCGGTCAAGCCTGGTATGATTTAACCATTGCATGTGACCCTAATTCAGAAAACACGGTTTACGTCGGTGGGGTCAATATCTGGAAATCAACCAATGGCGGAGCCAATTGGAGTTGCGTGGGTCATTGGTATGGCGCCGGGTCTACGCCATTTGTTCATGCCGATCATCATCACGCTGATTTTAGACCAGGAACATCTGAACTTTATGCGGCTACTGATGGTGGTGTATTCAAAACCAGTAATGCAGGCGCATCATGGGATGACTTGATTTATGGCATGAACATCACACAGTACTATAAGATTAGTCAAAGCACTTCAGATACTTCAGTCGTATTGGCAGGTGCTCAAGATAACGGATCACATTTACGAAGCTCGACTATGAATTGGTCGAGAGCTACCGGCGGCGATGGAATGGACAACGGCGTAGATGCCGTGAACGACAATCTGATGTATACCTCCATTTATTATGGAGATTTCTACAAGAGTACGAATGGGGGTGCATTCTTCAGTTCTATCAACACGCTTTCGGTAGCAGGATCTGGAAATTGGGTAACGCCGTTCAATGTTGATCCAGTCACCACGAATACTATTTACGCAGGGTTTAAGAAAATATGGAAATCAACCAATGCAGGCGGTTCGTGGGCGGCAACGTCTTCAAATAACATTAGTGGAAATTCTAATATTGACGAATTTGAAGTGGCACCTTCGAACACAAACTATATCTACGCGCTCATCAATAGCAATATTTTCCGCTCAACGAATGGAGGAAGCAGTTGGTCTAGCATTACACCGTCCGGCTCAATGAGTCCTTCACCGAACAATATTTCAGGAGTAGCCATTGATCCAGACGATGAGGATCACATCGTTATTTCTATTAGCGGCTATGCCGGTAATAGAAAGGTTATGGAGTCTTTCAATGCAGGTTCAACATGGACCAATCTAAGTTCAGGCTTGCCAAATGTACCGGCAACTGCAGTGGCTTTTGAAGGCGGGTCAAGCGACGGTATTTATGTCGGCACGGATATAGGAATGTATTACACGAGCTCCAATTTTCCGTCCTGGATAAGCTTCAATAAAAACTTACCTAATGTCATCATCTCCGATATAGAGGTCTATGAAGACGATGCACTAATACGTATTGGAACGTATGGTCGTGGCGTTTGGCAGAGTCCGCTAATGAGCGGCTTTACGACAGCACCTATAGCTTCATTTACTGCAGACCCATTGGCAACGTGCTCCTTAGGAGATACCATTTCCTTAACGGATTTGTCAGGAGGATTACCAACAGCTTGGCACTGGCAAATCTCTCCTTCTACGTACAACTTTGTGGGCGGGACTAACGACAGTTCGCAATACCCTAAAGTACTTTTCTCATCAACTGGAGCGTATTCGGTTACGTTGACGGTAAGCAACAATTACGGTACAGACGATACGACGGCATTCCAGATTTTAGGGGTCGGTGGTGCGCCTTTGCCGTTTACAGAAGATTTTGAATTGGGCCTCTCCGGTTGGGAAATTGCCAATCCAGATGCGGGCATTACATGGGCTTCTGCTGCAGTAAACGGCACGAGTCCAGGAAATACGGCTATGACGGTGAACCATTATTCTTACAGCAGTACGGGTGCGCTGGACGAATTGATTAGTCCCTCACTCGATTTTTCAAACGATACATTAATCAACCTTGAATTCGAATATGCATCGGCTTACTACTCTAGTGGTTATAAAGATAGTTTGAAGGTATATGTAAGCGATGATTGTGGATCAACTTGGGATTTAGTAGCAGGCTATGACGGATCAGAGGCGAGCTTTACTACTGCGGGGGCAGTAACATCCGCCTTTGTGCCCGCCGATTCTACGTATTGGTGCCACGGTTCTTCTTCTGTAAGTTGTCCAACCATTGATTTAGATGCGTACAGCGGTTCGTCTGGCGTTCGCATAAAATTTGTAGCCGTAAATGGCTATGGAAATAACATCTATTTAGATAACATAAATATTTCTGGACAAGCACAATTACCACCTGTAGCTGCTTTCACGGGCGATACTGCAGGCTGTACAGGAAAGGCCCTTCAGTTTTATGACTATACTGCACCTACAGCATCGGCCCGCTTGTGGTCGTTCCAGGGGGGTACACCAAGCACAAGTACTTCAGCAAATCCAGTGGTAACCTATTCTACGCCTGGAACATATGATGTAAAACTGGTAGTATCAAATGCCGCAGGGGTAGATTCCGTGGTGATGCCTAACTACGTTACGATCGTCAGCGCTCCAGTCGCGGACATAATTTTAACGACCTCGGGTTCTACAACCTTATGTAATGGAGATAGTGCAACATTTACCGCAACACCAACGAATGGAGGTTTGAATCCAACCATTAATTGGATACTCAACGGTACTGTGGTATCGAGCAATACATTCACCTATAGCGGAACCTTCGTGAACAACGATGTACTTAAAGTAGAAATGTTAAGTTCGGACGATTGTGTTGCCAATCCTTCCGTAGCCGATTCATTAACCTTGACGGTAAACAGTTTACCTACCGTAACGCTTGGGTCACAAGGGTATGTGTGTGAATTGGACGGACCGCAGTTGCTTTCAGGAGGGCAGCCTTTGGGTGGCGTATACAGCGGTTCCGGAATTGTTAATGACAGCATCTATCCGTCAACAGCGGGCGTGGGGTCTCACTGGGTGTATTATACCTACACTGATGCAACTACAGGCTGTTCTAAGACGAAGCAACGTGCGATCAGTGTACAACCTGCGCCCGGTAAGCCTACCGTATCGCAAAACACGACGGGTGAGTTAGAAGCGGCTACACCAGCAGGAACATTTACCTATGAATGGTTAGACGCGAATATGGATCCCATCAGCGGAGCAACTGGCGCGACCTTCTTGCCACAATCGAACGGGGATTATTATGTTCGAATTTTCTCCAACATTCTATGTTCGAATGTGTCGGATGTGTATGGCGTGGTGAATATAGGATTCGGTGAGGCGTTAACTTCGGGATGGAGTGTCTATCCAAATCCGGCGCAAAAAGTTTTGACTATCAGAATTGAAGGATCGGCAGACGTTCGGTTATTGGATGCTGCAGGCCGATTGGTGTACAAGGGAACAATAAGCGGTGAAGCCAATCTTGATGTAGAGAATTGGGCGCGCGGCACTTATGTACTCCAGATTATAACCGATTCAGGTATAGAGAATGAAGCAATAGTGCTGCACTAAGCAACGGCATTGCGATAAAACAAAACCCCCCGGAGCGACAGCTCCGGGGGGTTTTTTATGCTTAAAATTTTGTAACGATTACGCGACAACCATGTGTGCAATCATGCTTTTAAATAATTCCAATCCGTCCTCATTCTTGAGCTCTGCATCTGCCGCGCGTTCGGGGTGAGGCATCATGCCAAAAACATTTTTTGCTGCGTTAGAAACGCCTGCAATGTTCTCTAGCGCGCCGTTAGGGTTAACGGCAGGGCCAACTTCACCTTCAGCAGTGCTGTATTGGAAAAGAATCTGGTCGTTCGCTTTTAATTCTGCGAGCGTTTCTTGCGAACAATAATAATTCCCCTCACCGTGGGCGATTGGGATTTTATAACCGCGCGTATGATCTAGGTCAGCACTTATACCTGCCGATTTAGAAACGGGTTTGATGAATACGTTTTTACAAATGAACTTGTGACTATCGTTGTGACGGAGCGCACCAGGCAACAATCCACTTTCTGTAAGGATTTGGAACCCATTACAGACGCCCAAAACGTAGCCGCCGTTATTTGCAAATTCAACTACACTGCCCATGATCGGACTCATTTTTGCGATGGCCCCAGAACGGAGGTAATCTCCATAGGAGAACCCGCCCGGCAACACTACACAATCCACGCCCTGAAGGTCCGTGTCTTTGTGCCATAAGTTGACCGTTTCATGCCCCATAATGGTTCCGAGTACATATATCATGTCTTGGTCACAGTTTGACCCTGGGAAGGTGATTACACCGAATTTCATAGCAATGTGCTTAAAATAATTTCAACAAAGGTACGTGGTTTTAGGCGAATATGCGACTAGGAAAGGCGGTGGGATAAGGCATATAATACACGAGCACCAACATTGGCATCCCATTGATTTTCACCAGGAACTACCTCGACTAAATCGGCGCCAATTATTTTACGACCAGAGGCGAGAACGGCATCAATGAGGTGAAGAAATTGGGCCATTGATAAGCCCCCGGGAACTGGCGTACCCGTTCCGGGACAGAGGGAAGGATCAAGCCCGTCTATATCCACACTTAAATACACATGCTGTGGCAAGTCCGCGACAATCGTTGCGCTTACGGCAGCCCAATTACGTCCCGAAAAAAGTTGCTGGTTCATTGCCCTGTCGGTATGCACAGTGATGCGCTGGTCCTTTTCAATCATGGTAGCTTCCGCGTGGCAGTAATCGCGTAATCCGACGATGCACAATTGGTCCGTCAAGCCCTCATTTAAGGCATTGTACATAATGCTCGCGTGCGAATAGGTGAAGCCTTCGTAAGCATTCCGGAGGTCGGCATGCGCATCAATCTGCAGTATACCAAAGCTGCCATACTTCGCTTTGTGAGCGCGCAAGGAACCTAAGGATGTACTGTGGTCGCCGCCTAAAAGGATGACACGACGGTCTTTTGCCAATAATTGGCTTACATTCTTTTCAACCCAACGGTGGAAATGTCCGCATTTATCATTGATCTCGTCGAGCAAACGCAACTCTAGGTCACTAACATCGTCTTGTTCGTATGCCGTCAAATATTGAGAGGCTTTTTCACGCAGGTTCGCACTGGTTTCTGCCCATGCTTCGTCGATGGGGTGCATCCAGATGCCCCGCTGCCAGCCGTTGGGAAACTGTTCATCGAACAGGTCCACCTGCGCGGAGGCCACCTCAATTTCCGCGGGACCTTCAGCAGTTCCTGCGCCATAACTCACAGTCACCTCCCAAGGCGCTGGAAAAACATGAATGTCGCATTCGTCTGCATCGAAAGGCAGACCGAATAGATGGGTGTTTAATGCCGGTTCGTTCGGATCAAACGCCACGATTTTGGCTTCTTTATCCATTTGGGTATTTAATTGAGCGAAAATTACGGATTGTAGATTGATAACGGTAGATTTTTTATACGCACTAAAGAAGATTTTTTGAGCCGGACTTGAAGTGTATAAATACCTGTTTCTAAGGGGCTTTCGTTCCATAAGTAGGGACCAATACCTATGGGGTTTCTGCCGGAGATGCCCTCATAAGAAAGCCATTGAGTGAGGGGGCGGCCGGAGCGGTCTAGAAGCCGAAGGGAAAGGATCTCCCCGGCCGCCATGGATACCCATAGGTCGGTTGAAGGGAGGTAATGGTTGAGATCGTAGCTGAGGTGGGTACGTTGAAGGTGTGCATTGAAATCGGGAGGTGTTGCGGGGAAGGAACAACTGTTTTTTTCATTGGGCGAGGCTTCAGTGGGACAACACCAACGTGCATGATGCGGTACCCAATTCGATGGCGTACGTCCGGAACTTAGAAGGGAAATGCGTTCCCAACTGCGGTGTTCGAGGGGAGCATCCCACGGCGTGTAGTTGAGTTGGTCCAGGGTTTGCGCATCAGTGGTTTGGAGCAGTAGCGAGGTACTGTCGTTCGGCAGTGCGGTAGGACTAGGGAAAGCGCGAAGTTGGTGCGGAGCTAAAAGCGGAAATAGAGGCACTGGTAGAGCACAGAACGAAGGCGGGGTGGTGAAGAAACGGTAGGCGGAGGTCCCTGCGGCCGTTGTTTTTATTAGTCGAAGCGGGTCTAGTCGCAGTGGTCGGTCACTGGTAGAGACTAATTCTATGAATTCGTCCAATTGGTCTGGCGAAGGATGCACTTCATTGATGAAAATTTTTCCTGAATCTGGATAGGTATGTGCTAAAAGCGCGAGGGATGAGTCCCCGAGTAAAGGGGGCAGTGTAGTTTGTTGTACAGGCAAAAGGTAAGGCGCTTCCGGCTGCCATTGGTCTGCGAGATGCGGGAGAAGCATGTGGAGNTAGGGATAGAGTGAATGGGAAAATTGGACGTAGTTTTTACCGTTTTCNCCCCCGAAAAGAGCCTTTGGTGGGTTTTTGGGAAGGTTTTTGGGTGGAATTGGTCCTGAAATNGACGTTTGGGTGGAGGTTATGCGCCATTGGGCGTTGGTGTAGGTGATGGAATCGGCGACAAGAAGAAAATCCCCGAAAGATTCGTGCGGAGCATAGGGAAAATGGTACGGTTGAACAGCGACAAGAATGCCCTCGTTTTTAAGGATGAGTACGCCTTGATCGGGCATAGAAAATCCAAGAATGAATGTTGCATTTAGGCCAACGCCGTAGCGGTGAAGGCCAGAATCGAGGGGACAATCGTATGCTTTTTTGACACCACTTTCCGTGATGAGCACCAATTCTGCCGCGGGCATGGCTACGGGACTGTAGGCGATAAAGTAGTCTCCGTCATTTCCTTCGATTTGGTGGATGCCTAGAATTTGCACGCTTTGGCGGGTTGGGTAATCTAGTTGAACAGAATCTAGTGCGAAGAACAACAGGTTACCTGCTGTATCAGTAGCCATTGGGATTTCAATCCAAACTTGCCCCAAGGCTAGGGGTCTCTGGAAAGTGATGTCCCAATAATATTCGCTGAGGTAGGGAAACAATGCGGTGTCCAGAGGCGCCCCTTGCGCTGAACGAGCGATTACACCATTTAAACTTCCTGGCGGGGGAAGAGTCGGTTCGGACCAATGGAGCCGCAGTGTTTGCGGCGTTAAAACGTCAATGTTCAGCAATTTCGGTGCAACGGTATCACGAAAGGCATGTCCATCCGCACGTAATGTTGAAAACAAAAATTTATCCACACGGCTTGAGGAATACGTGCACTGCACGCTCAGACTTTTTGAGGAACGTAGGGTACTATCGGTGGTGCTGAATAAAAGAGAATCCGCGTCATAAATGTGAAAGGTGTAGTTGCTGTCCCGTTCAATACGAAGTGCAACGTTTACCGCACTATTGTTGACGTATCCTGAAATTGCAGCGAGTATGGTATCCTTTTCTGCCGTGTGCAGTACGAAAGAGAGGTCATCGCTGCTCGAACCCGAGAGTTGTATGGCGTAATAGCCGAAACTTGACTCCATAAAGCGAAAGCTGCAATAATTGGCGCTGGACGGATTAAAATCCATCTGTATGTTTAAGGTCCACACCCCCAAGACTGCGGCGCGACTTTCTCGTCGCCATTCCAAAGAACCCGCAGCTGGCGCAGCACTTCTCATTCCTTCTGAAGAAAATTGCATCCAGGCAGTATCGCCCTCCCAATCGGTGTGGTAAGCGGTTAATGAATCAAAAAGTGCATAGAATTGGGCTTGGGCCGCGTTAAAAATGAGGCAAAAACAGAGCGTTAGTGCACTACGAAACAAGTCGGTGAACATAAGGCAGTTTAGAAGTAGCTTTGCGGAGTACTATTTAAGTTAAGTCAATTTTTATGAGAATTGCAGTTGTTGGCGCTACAGGTATGGTAGGCCAGATTATTTTGAAAGTATTGGCAGAGCGCAGCTTCCCAGTTACGGAACTTATTCCTGTGGCGTCGCAGCGCAGCGTTGGGAAATCGGTCCAATTCGGTGGTCGCGATTGGACCATTCAAAGCCTGGAGGCGGCCGTTGCTGCGGGGGGGGAGGCGAAACCTCGCTCGAGTGGGCGCCAAAATTTGCCGCTGCCGGAACGCGTGTCGTTGACAATTCCAGTGCATGGCGTATGGACCCCGATAAAAAGTTGATTGTACCTGAAATTAATGCGGATAAACTGACCGCAGAAGATTACATCATCGCGAACCCCAACTGTTCGACGATCCAGTTAGTTATGGCACTCCACCCACTCCATCAAGCTTTTGGCGCGAAGCGAGTGATCGTGAGTACCTACCAAAGCGTTACAGGAACAGGTAAAGGGGCTGTTGACCAGCTTGAAGGTGAACGCAACGGGGAAGACCCTCAGATGGTTTATCCCTATAAAATTGATCGAAATTGCATACCGCATTGCGATATTTTCCTCGAAAACGATTACACAAAGGAGGAAATGAAAATGACCCAGGAAACCGTCAAAATCATTGGCGATGCAGGTATAAAACTCTCGGCGACCGCAGTACGCGTCCCTGTTCAGGGTGGCCACAGTGAAAGTGTCAACGTGGAATTTGAGCGGGAATTCACACTAGAACACGTGCGGAAAGTATTGAAGGAAACGCCTGGGGTTACGCTTCAAGACAGACCGGAATTCAATACCTATCCCATGCCTCTTATGGCGGAGGGAAAGGACGATGTCTTTGTGGGCCGATTGCGCCGCGACTTCACCACAGACAACGCCCTGAATTTATGGATCGTTAGCGACAACCTCCGAAAAGGCGCCGCGACAAACACGGTTCAGATTGCCGAAATACTAGTAAAAAGGGGCTTCATCGGATAATTTTCTCGAAGGATGACTGTCGTCAAAAACACCGGTGCTGTTTTTGCGTTACTTAAGTATGAGATTTAAAGCAATAGCAATGGCCTTGTTCGCACTCACCGCGAGCTGTACGGCACAAACCAATAAGAAGATGAGCGATGCATATGCGATGGCCACCATACCCGCACCCGCAGAAGGACAGGAAGTAGCCGTCTTGGCATCCGGCTGTTTTTGGGGAACAGAATTTTACCTGCAAAAAATACCCGGCGTACTAGCCACTACTTGCGGTTATACTGGTGGCATGGTGAAGAATCCAACATACCGCGAGGTGTGCAGCAAACGCACAGGGCATTATGAGGCGGTGCATGTAGTATTCGATCCCGCGCAGGTATCCTTTGAAGAGATAGCTCGTGTGTTTTTTGAAACGCACGACCCCACACAGCGCAATGGACAGGGTCCTGATATAGGTCCACAATACCGCAGTGCTGTTTTCTTCCAGGATCAAGCGCAGCGAGAGGTTTCCGAAAAATTAGTTGGACTGCTTGAGGCCAAGGGTTACGACGTAGCAACCGAGATATTACCTGCGGCAACCTTCTATTCAGCTGAAAATTACCACCAGGATTATTATGACAATAAAGGAGGCACTCCCTATTGTCACGCCCCGCGGAAATTGTTTTAACCGGCAAAAAAAATGGCGGCCACAAAAAAAACCCGGCGCATCGCGCCGGGTTTTTTTATAAATCAAAGTTTCTTTAGTCTTTAACCAATTCGAAGTCTTCCATAAACTTCGTGGTGTAAACGCCTTTGCGGAAATTCTCATCGCGCAATAACTGCTGATGGAAAGGAATCGTTGTATTAATCCCTTCAATAACAAATTCGTCCAAGGCACGCTGTAACTTAACTATAGCTTCATCACGAGTTCGCGCCGTAACTATGAGTTTTGCGATCATCGAATCGTAAAAAGGTGGAATAATATACCCACTGTAGCAGTGCGTATCTAGGCGAACACCGTGACCACCCGGCGCGTGGAATGATCCAATCTTACCTGGGCATGGTCGAAAATCGTTGAAGGCGTCTTCCGCATTGATGCGCACTTCAATACTGTGCATTTCCGGGAAGTAATTCTTGCCTGATATTTTTTCGCCCGCGGCGACTTTAATTTGCTCACGAATCAAATCGAAGCCAACCACTTGCTCAGTGATAGGATGCTCAACTTGAATACGCGTATTCATTTCCATGAAGTAGAAATTGCGGTCTTTGTCCACTAGGAATTCTACTGTTCCAGCTCCTTCATACGCAATGAATTCTGCAGCCTTGACAGCGGCATCGCCCATTTTCTTGCGCAGTTTATCGGTCATGAATGGCGAGGGAGTTTCCTCGACCAACTTCTGATGACGGCGCTGAACGGAACAATCACGCTCCGATAAATGACATGCTTTACCGTAACTATCACCAATGACTTGGATCTCGATGTGACGTGGCTCAAGGATAAGTTTTTCCATGTACATACCGTCGTTACCGAAGGCAGCAGCAGATTCTCTTCGTGCACTTTTCCAAGCTCCTTCAAGCTCACTTTCGGCAAATACGGCACGCATACCCTTACCGCCACCACCGGCGGTCGCCTTCATCATTACGGGGTAGCCAATTTTTTTTGCGGTTTTACGCGCATGCTCGAGCGATTCAAGAATACCTTCAGATCCTGGTACACACGGTACACCAGCTTCTTTCATGGTTTCCTTAGCCGTCGCTTTGTCTCCCATTTTATCTATTTGCTCAGCCGTAGCACCAATAAATTTGATCCCGTGCTCTGCACAAATTCTAGAGAATTTAGCATTTTCACTTAAAAACCCGTATCCCGGGTGGATGGCATCCGCGTTTGTTATTTCTGCGGCAGAAATTATGTTTGGGATACTTAAGTAGCTTTCTGACGATGCTGCAGGTCCGATACAGACCGCTTCATCCGCAAAGCGAACATGCAATGAATCGGCATCTGCCGTCGAATAAACAGCAACCGTTTTAATGCCCATTTCTTTACACGTGCGAATGACGCGAAGGGCAATCTCACCACGGTTGGCAATGAGTACTTTCTTAAACATAACCTGGTAGGTTTAAAATGAATTAAGAAGGATCAACCAAGAATAATGGCTGGTCGTATTCTATAGGTGTCTTGTCGTCAACAAGAATCTTGACAATTTTACCGCTGACCTCACTTTCAATTTCATTGAAAAGCTTCATCGCCTCGACGATACAAAGTACATCACCTGGTTTGATGGAATCGCCAATTTTTACGAACGCATCTTGATCAGGCGATGGTGTGCGGTAGAACGTACCGATCATTGGCGATTTGATCGTAATGTAGTTGGCGCTGTCATCGACTTCCGCTGGTACGGTTGGCGCAGCTTCGACAGGAGTAACGGCTGGCGCAGCTGCCGGCATTTGCTGCGGTGCCACGGCCTGAACGTACGTTGGCTGGTCGCTGGCATCTGGCCCAGTTTTAATATTAATCTTGAAATCTTCTGTTTCTAAGCTCACTTCTTGAGCACCACTTTTGGCGACAAATTTGATGAGCGCCTGGATTTCTTTCAAGTC
>JGI20158J14315_10002952_pt1 | contig 11509 bp, 12 predicted proteins | sample COG_08_FD_14315 | JGI IMG/M metagenome (IMG submission 14315)
CCAAAGTCTAAATTTAATATTATTGTTTTCTGTACAAGCAATTGAAATTATTATTTTATACTCATTAAGGGCAGCTAAGGAAGGCCTAGTATCTATTTCTGATCCAATAGGCCAGTATAAAGCAATTTTTTTACCTTCTATTAGGTATTTTTTTTGATGCAAGAAATATATTAAATTATGAGCTATATTATTTTTATGCTCTTCCGCGTTAACGTGGAATTCTTTTCTTGTTTTTATAAAGAAGGTCCTTAATTTTAGTTTTTTATCAGAGTAATGCCGCCTGGACCGAATTTTTTGAATAACCACCTCGGAGCCTAAGTTATAGGTGGGAATCGCATAACAAGACCACGGCCTTGACAGAGGAGACTCCCGAGTGATTAGAAAGGTCCTGGAGTTTTTCTATATTTCGCATCCTGCAGCATTTACTCCAACTAGATTGTAAATTATTAGGTTAAATATAACAAGTTAACATATAATTATATATTTATTTTATGTATTTTTATCTATTTTATTAGATATTTTTTCTATTGTTTTAGTTCTCTTATCAATAATTTTTATTGCGTCCTCTATAGCATCTTGGTTTTTATCTAGAAGAGTTATTGCTGCTAGAACCATTAATTTTAAATCACCAATTTGTCCCAAGCTATCAGCTATATTGATAATTTCATTATCTAGCAATCCGGCTAATTCTTTTACTCTTTTTTCTTCACCAGGCGAACATGCAATTTTATGTTCTCTATTATTTATTATTATATTAATTTCAGGCATTTTTTTTACTTTTTTCTATGGCATTAATTTTTATTAAAATTTTTTCTAATTTATTTAGAGTGCCTGCATATTTAAATTTTAGGTTTTCATTTTCTTTTAAGAGGATTTCTTCAACTTTTTTATTACTAATGCTATTACTATTCCCTTTAGATTCAATTAAAGAATCCAATTTTTCAATTGAAGTATTAAAGTTATCTAAGGATGTTTTTAAGTCTTTCATATAAATATATTCCTAATTAAAATATTTTTGTCCACAAAAAATAAATAACATTGTATTTTTTTTTAATTATTTCTTATAAGAGAATAAGATGAATTAACTTACATTTGCAATCAAGTAGAAAATAAATAGATAATAAAGTTTATAATAACATATTGAATAGGGTATTAAAAGTTCATGACACAAAATCTTAAAATTAATAATTTAGATCTTTCTAATGCTATTAGAATGCTTTCTGTAGATGCTGTTGAGAAAGCTAATTCTGGTCACCCGGGTATGCCAATGGGCATGGCTGATGTAGCTACTGTATTATTTACTAAATTTTTAAAATTTGATGCAACCAAGCCTGATTGGATGAATAGAGATAGGTTTATTTTAAGTGCAGGTCACGGGTCTATGTTATTGTATTCATTATTATATCTTAATGGTTACAAGGATATAAGCATAGAAGATATAAAAAATTTTAGAACTTTAAATTCTAAAACTGCTGGCCACCCTGAATATGGTGAGCTTAAAGGAATTGAAACTACTACAGGGCCTTTAGGGCAGGGTTTAGCTAATGCTGTAGGTATAGCTTTAGCAGAAAAAATTATGTCTAATAAATATGGTGATGATTTATTTGACATAAAACATTTGTAGTTGCGGGTGATGGATGTTTAATGGAAGGTATAAGCCAAGAAGCTATTTCATTTGCTGGCCATTTAGGACTTGGAAAATTAATTGTTTTATTTGATGACAATGGAATATCTATAGACGGTCCTACATCTTTGTCTACTTCAGATGATCATCTTCTTCGTTTTCAAGCGAGTAATTGGCATACGTTAGAATGTAATGGTCATTCACCATCAGAAATAGAGGAAGCTATTAATNAAGCNATTATAGATCCTCGTCCTACTTTAATAGCCTGNAAAACTAAAATAGGGTTTGGTTCTCCAAATAAGGAGGGNAGTTCTTCAAGCCATGGCTCTCCAATGGGGAANGAAGAAATAGGACTGATTCGTGAAAANTTAAATTGGAATAATGATGCATTTATTATTCCTTCAAANATTTTAGATATGTGGAATNGTAATGGAATTANAGGNAANGTTATTCGCGAATCATGGGAAAAAATTTATANTAATTCTAAATTNTACGAAGAAATTAATAANCTTATAACGGGAAAAAATCTTGATAGCCTAGAAATTGGTTTAGATAATTATAAATTAAGTTTAGCTGAAAACCAAAATTCTTTAGCAACAAGAAAATCTAGTGAAAATGTTTTAAATGAATTAACAGAGATGTTTTCTAATCTAATTGGAGGCTCAGCTGACTTGACTGGCTCTAATAATACATTATCAAAAAACCAAAAAGCTATTTCTGCCAAGGATTTTTCTGGAAGCTATATATATTATGGAATTAGAGAGCATGGAATGGCAGCAATAATGAACGGTATTGCTTTGCATAGTGGTTTGATTCCTTACGGCGGGACTTTCTTGGTTTTTACTGATTATTGTAGACCATCAATTCGTTTGTCAGCACTAATGGGGTTAAAAGTAATTTACATTATGACTCATGATTCTATTGGTCTAGGAGAAGATGGTCCTACTCATCAACCGGTAGAACATTTATCATCTTTAAGGGCTATTCCAAATCTAGAAGTATGGAGGCCTGCGGATAGCACAGAAACATTAGAAGTATGGCAGGCAGCCTTGGCTTCAAAAAATACTCCTAGTATAATAGCTTTATCAAGACAAAATTTAAAACCTTTTCGAAATGAATATAAAAAAAGTAATTTATCTTCTTTGGGTGCTTATGTGATTATAGAAAAAGAAAATTTTGACATTAGTCTGTTTGCTTCTGGTTCAGAATTAGAAATTGCAGTTAGTGCTTCTGAGAAACTTGATCAAGAAGGAATTAAAGCGAGAGTAGTTTCTGTTCCATGCTTAGATCGTTTTTATTTACAAGATAAAAAATATAAAGATGATATTATTAATGCTTCACCTAAGATAGTTATAGAGGCAGGAGTAAGACAGAGTTGGGATTTTATTTTAGATAAAAATGATGTTTTTATTGGCATGTCTAGTTTTGGTGCCTCTGCGCCTGCAAAAGATTTGTATAAACATTTTTCTATAACAGAAGAAAAAGTAATTAGTTCAGTTAAATTAATATTAAAATAATAGGAGCATTTCATGACAGTAAAAGTTGCAATTAACGGATTTGGAAGAATAGGAAGATTAGTTTTAAGGGCTATAATAGAATCTAAAAGGAAAGATATTAGTGTAGTAGCGATTAATGATTTAGGTTCTGTTGAAGCCAATGCACATTTACTAAGTTATGATAGTGTTCATGGTAAATTAAATAGTGAAGTTAAAGTGACACAAGAAGGTATTAATACTGAACATGGAAGTATAAAAGTATTTTCTGAAAGAAACCCTGAAAATCTTCCTTGGAAAGATTTGGATATTGACGTTGCGTTAGAATGCACGGGGTTATTTACAAAAAAAGATGATGCAAGCAAACATTTAACTGCCGGTGCAAAGAAAGTATTAATATCTGCGCCAGGTAATGGGGTAGATTATACTGTGGTATATGGCGTAAATGATAGCGGCTTAAAGGATGAACATAAAGTTGTTTCTAATGCTAGCTGTACTACTAATTGTCTGGCTCCAGTTGCTAAAATATTAAATGATTTAGTTGGCATAGAAAGTGGTTTTATGACAACAGTTCATGCTTTTACAGGAGACCAGCCTGTATTAGACACTCTTCATTCTGATTTAAGGAGAGCGAGGGCCGCATCCACTTCAATGATTCCCACATCTACTGGGGCTGCAAAAGCTGTTGGTTTAGTTTTGCCTGAATTAGTAGGTAAGCTAGACGGAACAGCTATTAGAGTGCCAACGGTCAATGTTTCTATGGTGGATTTAACTTTTTATTCTGAGCGGCCCACTTCAGTAGAAGAAATTAATAATGCATTAAAAGAGGCATCTTTAGGCAGTATGGCAGAAGTTTTAACATATAATACTGAGCCACTAGTTTCTATTGATTTTAACCATAATCCTGCTTCATCAAACTTTGATGCTACTCAAACACAAGTTGTAAAAGAAAATTTAGTTAGAATTTTATCTTGGTATGATAATGAATGGGGTTTTTCAAATAGAATGGCTGATATAGCAGTACTTATGGGAAAATAAATATGAAATTAAAAACTATAGCAGATATAGATGTTTCAGGTAAGGTAGTTTTAGTAAGGTGCGACTTTAATGTTCCTATTGATGAAGATGGAGAAATATCAGATATTAGTAGAATAGAAAGACATGCTCCAACAGTAATGACATTAGTTAATAAAGGAGCTAAAGTAGCTCTGCTCTCCCATTTTGGAAGACCTGCAGGAAAAATAGATGAAGATTTATCTTTAGGCTTTGTTTCCGAAAGCTTAACTGAAGTATTTAAAGCTCCAGAAATAGCTGTTATACCTGACTGCATAGGCGATGTGGCAAAACAAGTTTTAAAAGATATGCCAGATGGTCAGATAGCACTCCTAGAAAATGTTCGATTTTACGATGGAGAAGAAAATAATGATGCTAATTTTAGTAAGTCTTTAGCAGATATAGCTGATATATATGTTAATGATGCTTTTTCAGTATGCCATCGAGAGCACGCATCAGTACATGGAGTTACAAAGTATCTACCATCATATGCAGGGCTTGCATTAAACCTTGAAATTGAAATGTTAGAAAAAGCCTTAAAAGATTCAGAGCCACCAATGATGGCAATTATAGGAGGTTCCAAAGTTTCTTCAAAGCTAAGTTTACTAGGAAACTTAATAGAAAAAATGCAATTTTTAGCAATAGGTGGAGGAATGGCTAATACTTTTTTAGCAGCACAAGGTAAAAATATTGGTGCCTCTTTTTATGAAAAAAATATGATTGATGAAGCTAAAGAAATTTTAGAAAAAGCAAAAATTAGTAATTGTGATATTATTCTTCCAATAGATGCTGTAGTAGCTAACAAATTAGAGTTTGGTGTCGAAAGTAATACTGTTGAGTTAAAGGATGTTTTAAAAGAAAATATGATATTAGATGTTGGAGAAAAAACTGTCGAATTAATTTCTAATGCAATTATAAATAGTAAAACATTATTGTGGAATGGTCCTTTAGGTGTGTTTGAAATTCCTCCATTTGATCAAAGTACTTCCTCATGTGCTTTGACTGCGGCTATGATGACAAGAGCGGGAGGACTATTAAGTGTGGCAGGCGGTGGAGATACGGTAGCTGCTTTAAATAATGCAGGAGCTTCAGGAGGTTTTTCATATGTATCCGTAGCAGGCGGTGCATTTTTGGAGTGGTTAGAAGGTAAAACATTACCAGGCATAGCAGTTTTAATTGATTAATTTAAGGAGAGTATTTCATGAAAGTGACTAAAGTAGTTAAAAATATTTTAAGTAATTATGAAAGTGATAACCCAGGTACTAAAGCTAATCTTGCTAGAATATTAATGCAGGGTAAATTGGCGGGTACAGGAAAATTAGTTATATTACCTGTAGATCAAGGCTATGAGCATGGTCCTGCAAGATCATTTGCTCCAAATCCTGATGCATATGACCCTCATTATCATTACAAACTTGCAATAGATGCAGGCTTAAATGCTTATGCTGCTCCATTGGGAATGTTAGAAGCGGGAGCGGATACTTTTGCTGGACAGATACCAACAATATTAAAACTAAATAGTGCTAATAGTTTAGCGACTTTGAAAGATCAAGCTGTTCATGGTTCTCTTGAAGATGCATTAAAGCTCGGATGTTTGGCAGTAGGTTTTACTATATACCCTGGTTCTGAATTTCAATTTGAAATGATGGAAGAACTTAAGGAGCTATCGCTGGAAGCTAAATCTTTAGGGCTAGCAGTAGTTGTTTGGTCATATCCTAGAGGAGGGAATTTATCAAAAGAAGGAGAAACAGCTATGGATATATGTGCTTATGCTGCACATATTGCCGCTTTATTAGGAGCTCATATTATTAAAGTTAAGCCCCCAACGGCACATATAGAACAAAAAGAGGCTCAAGCTTCATACAAAGGTATAGATTTATCTAGCTTAAGTAAAAGAGTTAACCATGTTATGCAGTCATCTTTTAACAATAGAAGAATAGTGGTATTTTCAGGAAATGCATTTACTGATATGCAAGGTTTACTTAACGATATTAAAGAAATTCGTGATGGTGGAGCTAATGGCTCAATTATTGGAAGAAATACATTTCAAAGACCAAGAGAAGAAGCATTATGGCTACTTAACAAGGTAATAGATATTTATAAATTTAAAGATTAAATTATGTATATTGATAATAAATTTTGACAAAGTTATATATAATTTCACCAGCTAATATTAATATTAATGAATACGCCTCGTCATTAGAGGAGGTTTTAGAAACCGGTTTAGTTGCTTGCTTTCAATTACGGTTAAAAAATCTAAATGATCAAGAGCTTATTAATATATCCAAAGTCCTTAAGCCTATATGTAATAAGTTCGATGTCCCTTTTATATTGAATGATAGGTTAGACCTAGTAAACAAGATAGGAGCAGATGGAGTACATTTAGGAGAAGATGATTCCTCCATATTAGATGCGAGAAAATTATTAGGCTCTAAAGCAATAATTGGAGCATCCTGTTATAATTCTAAACATTTAGCCATGCAGGCTGCTGAACAAGGGGCGAACTATGTTGCTTTTGGAGCATTCTTCGAAACTAAGACTAAAAAGGCAAAGACAAAAGCAGTAATGAGCCTTATAGAAGATTGGGTTTTAATTAGTGACATCCCGTGCGTTGCCATTGGAGGTATCAACTCAAAAAATTGTCATGAATTAATTAAAGCAGGTGTAGATTTTATCGCAGTAGTAGGTGCTATTTGGAACAATATAGATAGCCCTAGGAAAGCAATTCTAAATTTTAAAAATATTATAGTTTAAAATTATATATCTTATTTGTAAAAATATTATTATAAATTAATTTAGAAAAGTTAAGCATAAATTTTTAATAAGATTGATTAATAGGAGTAATTTCCCAATGAAAATTAATGGTAATGCAATTAAGCCAGGAAATATTATAGAACATCAAAAAATGCAATGGAGAGCAATTAAGTGTATGGCAGTTAAACCAGGAAAAGGTGGTGCATTTAATCAAGTAGAATTGAAAAATTTAAAAACGGGATCGAAACTAAATGAAAGGTTTAGAGCTAATGAAGTTGTTGAGCGCTTAACTATAGACACTAGACCTTATCAATATCTTTTTAGTACAGAAGATATGCTAACTTTTATGGATATAGAATCCTATGAACAAATTGAATTGCCAGTTTCGCTTGTAGGTGATCAAAAAGCATTTCTTCAAGATGGCATGCAAGTAACATTAGAAATAGTCGATGATAAACCAATAGGCATTGATTTGCCAGAACAAGTGGTACATGAAGTAATAGAAACTGAATCCGTGGTTAAAGGTCAGACAGCTTCCTCTTCATATAAGCCTGCAATATTAGATAATAACCTGAGAATAATGGTGCCACCTCATATTACAGTTGGTACTAGAGTAATAGTAGCTACTTTAGACTCTACTTATGTAGGAAAAGAAAAAACATAAAAAATAAGGAAGATTTATGATTAGATATTCACCAAATATTACTATAATGATGTCTGCTGCCAGAAAGGCAGCTAGATCAATACTGAGAGATTTTGGAGAATTAGAAAAGTTACAAGTCTCTATAAAAGGCCAAAATGATTTTGTTACAATGGCAGATATTAAAGCGCAAGAAATTATTCATTATGAACTCTCCAGATCAAGAACAGGTTATGGTTTTTTAATGGAAGAAGGTAAGATTAAAAACAATATTAATGAAAATGAGTATACTTGGATTATTGACCCTATAGATGGAACATTAAATTTTATGAATGGTATTCCGTATTTTGCAATTTCTATTGCTTTGTATCATGAAAATAAAATAATTGCAGGAGTTGTCTATGATCCTATTCATAATGATTTTTATTGGGCAGAAGATGGTCTAGGAGCTTATTTAAACGATCAAAGGTTAAGAGTTAAAAATAAAAAGACTTTAGATAAATCTATTATTGCATTGGGTATTCCTTTTTTAGGTAGAGGTAACCATCAGGAACATATTAAAATACAGCAAGCAGTTATGTCAAAAGTAGCAGGCCTTAGAAGGTTTGGAGCTGCCTCTTTAGATTTAGCCTTTGTGGCAGCAGGAAGAGTAGATGGTTTCTGGGAGTTTGGTCTAAGTTCATGGGATATTGCAGCAGGTATTATATTGGTGAAGGAAGCCGGCGGTTTAGCAAAAGGAATAGATAACAAAGAGGATCCATTACTAACAGGAAATATTGTCGCGGGTAATGTACATATTGTTCAAGAATTACAAAAGGTAATAAATTCTTAAATTATCATTAGGGCAAAAAAATTGTAATATTATATTAATTTATTTATATTAAGTTATTATGAATATACTTTGTAATTAATTAGGTGATGCTTATGAATAGCCCGAATAGATTTATACAAAGAATGATCGTTTTTATTGTCTTAAACTTAATACTAGGTTTTTTTTTAATAAGTTCTTTAAGCGATGCCTTCTTAACTAATCCAATAATTAATGGTTTAATATTCTCTGTTTTAGGCTTTGGAATTATTATTATATTTAGGCAAGTTTATACTTTAAGACCAGAAATCCAGTGGATAGAGGGGTATAAAAGAAATAAAGCTAAAGGATTAACTGGCAATTTAGATAATAAAAAATTAGTATTATTGGCTCCAATGGCAAGCTTATTAGAAGAACATAAAGGCCGTTTTACCATTTCCTCATTAGCTATGCGTTCTTTATTAGATAGTTTAAATTTGAGACTAGATGAGACAAGAGAGATTTCTCGTTATTTAATTGGGTTGCTAGTTTTTTTAGGTTTATTAGGTACTTTCTGGGGGTTACTAAATACTATTGGCTCAGTTGGCGAGGTAATAAATTCTTTAGGTACAGAAGATGAAGATAGTTCACTAATGTTTTTAAAGTTAAAAGAAGGTTTAAAACAACCATTAGACGGAATGGGAACTGCTTTCTCATCTTCCTTATTTGGTTTATCAGGATCTTTAATATTAGGGTTTTTAGATATTCAAGCATCGCAGTCTCAGAATCAATTTTATAATGATGTTGAAGAATGGTTATCTACTATGAGTCTAATTGCAGTAAATAATAAAGATTCTCAAAAAATTCAAGAAGATGGTGTGCCTGTTTATGTGCAGGCTTTATTAGAGCAAACCGCAGAAAGTATTGATTCTTTACAGAGCACGCTAGGTAGAGGAGAAGATGAAAGAAAACATTTAGCGGATAATTTTGCGAACTTAGCAGAAAAAATGTCGGCAGTTGCAGACCAGATTCAAAGTAATCAAAAAGCTCTTGCAAAAGGAAGTGACAAGTCAATTGATATAACACCATTAGTAGAATATATGAGAGAACATCCTAATGGTTTAGATGACCCTACAAAAGAGCATATAAGAAATATGGATATATCAATTAGAAGATTAGTGGAGGAAAATAACCAAGGAAATAGACAGCTCATAACTGAATTAAGGTCAGAAATAAAATTATTAGCTAAAACTATCTCTGCAGTTGTAGAAAAAAAATAAAGAAGAAATAAGGGGTTTTTTAATTGATAAGATCTAGGAATAGAACAAGAAGCTCATCAGATATATGGCCTGGATTTGTAGATGCAATATCAACTCTATTATTAGTTTTAATTTTTCTATTAACAATTTTTATTTCTTCAGAATTTTTATTGTCTAAATTATTATCAACTAAGGACGATGCTTTAGAAGACCTAAATATGCAAATTTATCAATTATCTGAACTATTGTCTTTAGAGAAAAAAGAGAATAAAGATTTAACAAGTACTATTTCTAATCTTAATAATAAATTAAATGATTCAAGTATGACTTCTGATTTATTATCAATGGAGTTTGCAGACTTAAAAAATAAGAATATAGAGATCAATAGATTATTAGCTTCTTTAAAGATTAGTAGTAATAAAATAAAAGAAGAAAATCAAAATTTAGATATTAAGAATACTGATTTAGAAACTGAGCTTAAGCAATTACTCTCTACCCTAAGATCAACACAAGTTAACCTTATAAAGGCAGAGGAAGAAGTAAAGCTATCTGAGGCAGCAAAAAATCAAGTATCTCTTTTAAATATGCAAGTATCAGAACTAAGAGAACAGTTAAATATAATTCAGAATTTGTTAGATATTAATCTAGAGAACATTAAGAAGAAAGATATTCAAATTATAGAGTTGGGAAAAAAACTTAATACAGCATTGGCTGTTAAAGTGGGAGAGCTTAGCCAATATAAGTCAGAATTTTTTGGAAGGTTAAGAGCAATTCTAGGTAATAGAGGTGATGTGCAAATTGTTGGAGATAGGTTTATTTTTCAATCAGAGGTTCTATTTGCTTCAGGTTCTGCAGAGGTTGGTACAGAAGGGGCTAAGCAACTCCGCAAACTATCAAAAATATTATTAGATATTACAAAAGATATACCTAAGGACATTCCATGGGTGCTTCAAATACAAGGACACACAGATCAGAATCCAATTAATACAGCTTTGTATCCATCAAATTGGGAATTAAGCGCTGCTAGAGCTATTTCAGTAGGAAGAGTATTAATGTTATCAGGAGTCAGTTCAGATAAAATATCAGTAGCAGGATTCGCAGAATTTCAACCATTAGAATACGGCAATGACCCATCTTCATATAGAAAAAATAGAAGAATTGAGATAAAGTTAACTCAACCTTAAGAAATTATTTTTTATCGATTTGATAAAAGTGTTTCAGGATATATTTTTAGGTCGCTCAGATAGCTTGGCCATTTTTTTCCCACAATTAAACATTCAATAATTTTAGAAATACCAGGAGCTGTTTGTATTCCATAACCTCCTTGACCCGCTAGCCAGTAAAAATTAGAAACTAAAGGATCTTCTCCTACTGTTGGAGTTCGATCAGAGAAAAATGACCTTAATCCTGCCCATTTATGATCAATTTTTTTTATTTTAAAATTAGTTGCTTCTTCAATTCTAGCTACTGTCATAGCAATATCTATTTCTTCAGGTTGCGCATCACAAGGAAGGCTATCTGTTTCATCTGCTGGAGATGCCAATATTTTTCCTGCTTCTGATTTAAAATAAAAGTTATCTTCTACATCTATAACAACTGGCCAATTTGAAGTATTTATATTTTCAGAATGTTCAAAGATTATAACAGTTCGTCTTTTAGGTATAAGACCTAATGGTTTACATCCTGCCAAAATTGCTACCTCGTCACACCAAGCTCCAGCTGCATTTATTATTATGGGGGCAAAAAAATCATCTGTTTTAGTACTAACTTTCCAATCTTGGTTTATTTTATCAATTTTATTCACTTCAGCATTAAAAATAATTTTTCCGTTATTTGATTTCAAACCTCTAGCAAAGCCTTGATGAATTAAATCTACATCCATAGCTTTAGAATCTGGTT
>JGI20158J14315_10002958_pt1 | contig 11497 bp, 6 predicted proteins | sample COG_08_FD_14315 | JGI IMG/M metagenome (IMG submission 14315)
ATTGATGTTGCAAGAAATGCTCCCAACCACCACAGAACCGAACCAGCAAGGTTCTATATCCTAGACTGTGAACGCATTCGCAAAGTCGGTAAATTATTCAAAGAAGTTATATTAGGAGACAGCATTGATCCCGCCCTTGTAGAAAAGGGATTAAGGAAAGAAAAAGAATGGGGAAATTCAACCGGATTGCTAGTAATAACAAGCTATACTGATGAAAACTCCTTACTCCTTCGTAAAAATCCTACCGTAGTTCAAGAAAACTACGCCACAACATGTTGTATCATTCAGAACCTCCTCTTGCTGTTTGAAGCAAATAATATCTCTGCAAAATGGAGCACGGGTCCTGTATGGGAGCATCCATCATTCCCATCCACAATAGGAATGGAAGATCCTCAAAAAGAAAAGGTAGTAGCTTTGATCTTTTACGGGATTTCAGATTTGAAAGCTGAAATACGTACTCTTTCTCCTCTGAAAAATTTTATCGTAAACCATTCGAAATAATAAAGAGATTAAAAGATAAGGTTTCATAATTGACCATCGCACTAAATTTTCTCATTTTATCTATTTTTGGTTTTCAGATTTGAAAGCTGAAATACGTACTCTTTCTCCTCTGAAAAATTTCATCGTAAACCATTCGAAATAATAAAGAGATTAAAAGATAAGGTTTCATAATTGACCATCGCACTAAATTTTCTCATTTTATCTATTTTTGGTGGAACGGCGAAATAGCTCAGTCGGTAGAGCAGAGGACTGAAAATCCTTGTGTCCCCAGTTCGATTCTGGGTTTCGCCACCACCAAAGAATTTATTTTTTTATATTGGTCAGTGCGGTGGAAATTAAACCCGCATCTCAAGTTAAAAAAGCTTAAGCACTATTGATGTGCGTTATGTTAGAGCTTCAGGCAATGCCTGTTTTTGAAGATCTCTTCAATCAAACTGAGAAATATCATATAGTTTTGCTAATTTATCTTCCATTGCTATTCGTTTTATAAATAAACATGGCTATTGAAGACATTATTCCCCTCGATGCACTGCTTGGTAGAAACTCGCAAAATGCCGGTAAGAAGAAAAAGAAGAAAATCGACAAGGAAGCAATGGCTTCTCCAATGATGCGGATTCCCCGAATGGATGTACGGGTGGCTCGGGACCTTATTGATATAGGGATTAAGGAACTATATGAACTTCAAGGCAGAGCACCAGAATCTCTATTTGAAGAGATTAAAAAACGAAAAGTAGATACTCCAGAATGGAGGTTACCTTATTTGCGAATGGCTGTCTATTTTAGTGAAAATGAAGATGTGGAACCATCAAAACTCCACCCCCATGCTTGGGAGGATTGACTCTCATTTAAAGATTAGCATCCATCTTTTCTTTTGCTTTTTTGGTCTGCCAAACCATGAAGAGTCCATAAGCAAAGAAAAGGAGTCCATTAATTAAAACCAGAGGGTTTTGCAGGTTTCTTAAACCAACAATAAAAAGCGCAAATCCTACCCCGGAAAATACCCAACCGAAGATTGATCGAAAACGAATTACCCGTTTGAAATGATCTGCTCGACGACTTGTTTCCACACTAGATATTTTTTCTGTCATTCAGTATTTGTACCGGATTAGTTTCTGTCATTCTCAGTGTCCTGATTTTGATTCTTACAACTACCCCTTAAAGAAAGTTGTAAGTTATCCTGCATGATATCATCAAATAACATCTCGGCTCTTTTATGAAGCCTCTGCACCTCTAACATTGCCTGCTTTCGAACCGTATTTTTACATAAAGTAAATGCAGCCAAATCTACAAAAGCAATATCATCCTCAAGGGTGCAAAGATAATCTAAGACATCTTGGGTAACATCGCCTCCAAGTTTTTGATTTTGCACCATGGCATCATAAATTTTTTCCCGTATTTCAAGTTTTTCAGCAACCTTGATAGTGTTAAATGCCTCGGTTTCCAGAATGCGGTAGGGAGATTCCTGTACAATTGACCTAGCACGAATCCTTGAAACACCTTGTAACATCACAAAAGAAGTACCATCAGGATTCTGCTTTGAAACGCGGACCAAACCAACTGTACCCACTTCAAAAGGGGGTTCATTTAATTCCTCGTCTGCTGAAAAAATTTCACGCTCAGCGAAAACTGCAAACATTCTTTCAGATTTCAAAATATCCTGAAGCATTTCTTGATACCTATTCTCAAAAATACGTAAAGGAAGCATGGCTTGTGGGAAAAGAACCACACCTTTTAATGTCATGACTGGTATCAGAGAAGGTAAATTCATAACCTTTTATCCAATTGCAATATTCAAGTATACTCAACCAAGGAGTATTTAAATTTTCACTTTTAAAGATTTTCAACTTTAAAAGGAAAGCGAGAAATAGGTCGGATTAAGAAAAAGACAATTAATTTACTGAGCCCAAGCCGCGTCGTTTAGGTCTAGGTTTATAACATTGTCTCCATTGTTCAAATTCACAGGTTTTGACCAAACCACACCAACTTGCCCAAGGGTCGATGCACCGACAATATAGAAGTTTCCATCTGAAAGATCATCCACATTCCCAACTCCCAACGAATTAGTTTTAATCCTTCTCAGGCTTGAACGGGCTAATGCATTTCTTATCTTAGCTGCAATTCCAGGAAATTGATATCCTCTTTGTACTGATCGAGCCCAATACTCAGCATGAGTTTGGATACCATCCTGAGTCGGAGGCTTAATTCCCTCAGCAGAAAGAATCTCTGATAATTTTCTATCAACTAGAAAAAATTCAGTAAACCCGGCAGGCCTAACTTTGTTATCTAAAAATTGAACTTTTGCTTGGATTTGTAAATTCGCATTCCCACCCTCTTCATTCCTAACTGATACGGGGCTACTCGATGATTGGAGAATGTTTCTTGGACGAACTGGTGCGTATTCGGGTAGAGAATCCCGTCGCCGTGAAGAGTAAGAAGATGGGGAACTCGGATTTGTTCTTGAAGTTCGAATGTTGTTGGAAAAATTACTTGGGTTTGACACTTGAATCATAGACCCTTGGTTCCCCCCACCTTGTAATACTCTGATCGCTTCACGAGCNGCAACTAGTGCTTTTTCCAAAGATTTAACACGGGTTTTCGAATCAGATAATTCATCATTTAATAGATCTACCTTAAGCTTNGAAGATTTACCACGCTCAAGGACTTCCTGCTTGATAGAGCGCGCATCTGATAGCTCATTCTTGAGATCGTCTATGATGATACGTTCTTGGTCAAGCTCCACGGTTAATGTCAGGTTTCTTTGGTTCAGATCGCTAATTCTATTTTCCAAATCATTTTGAGAAGGTAAGTTGCTCGCAGAAGCAAGTTGTTCCTTAAGTAAATTATTCTGAGATCTTAATTCTTCAATCTCAGCAAGTTGAGATGCGTCAATCTGGGAACTTCTTTGGATGCCGCCATTCTCGAAATCTCGCATTCTAGATTGCAAAGATGCCAAACTCCTGTTGGCAAAAGCTAATTCTTCACGCACTCTCTGAGTCTCTAGTTTTGCTTGGCTATTTGCATCTTCTGCTTCCTGAAGCTGGACTTGGAGCTGTAAAATTTGATTTCGAGAAAAGCCGTCAGATTTTTTGGAAGCGAGTTTTGACATTTCATCCCTTAGACCCTGAATTCTTGAATCTTTTTCATTGATCTGACTGGCTAAACTAGCATTTTCTCGGGTCAAACCGTTAATTTGGTTTTGCATACTTTCACCAGCTTCATCTGCTTGTATTCTTGCATTGGTTAGGGAAACATCTCTCAATCTCCTATTTTCAGACTCTAGGGTGTTTAAACTATTCTCAAGAGTCGAAAATTCGTTCATTACCCCCAGTAGTTCATCATTTAATCGAGCACCCTCATCTCGACTGTTCTGAAGTTTATTCTCGAGTTCCTTAACTCGCGGATCCGTCATCTCTTGTATGCTGATGAGATCATTTTGCAAAGCTAGCATTTCTTGCTGTAAATCAATAAACCTCGGATCATTCGAAATATCGCTTGATTGTGAAGCTTTTCTTTCCAATGCCGTGACCAAATCCTCGGTCTCTGACCTCAGTAATTCTGAATTCCTCAGGGCATTAGATAATTCGTCGATACGAGCTTGGGCACTTTCCTGAGCTTCGTTTGCCTTCCGAGAAATTTCGTCAATGGTTTGTCGAGATGGGTCCAATGATGCGACTTCTTCCATCTGTTTAATACGAGCTTGGGTTTGTTCAAGCTCCATCTGTAGTTCAAAGCTTTCGGCAACTGCTTGCCGTAATTCATCTTGGAGTGCTGCCATTTCAGGAGATCGAGAATTTGATGCAGTGTCCTCCTTTGCCTTCTTCAATTCATCCCTTAAAGCATTAATTTCATCAGCGAATGCCGCCTTTTCATCAGATGACATCCCTTGGCTTGAATCGGGAGTAACGGAATTTTCAATCATAGCTAGATTAAGCTCGGCTTCAGCTTGCCTAGATATCATTGATTCAATTTGCTGATTTAATTCATTGATTGTTGAATTTGCCTGATCTAGCTCATTTTCAAGTAAGGCAAGTTTAGGACTATCAGCGGAGCCAAACTGACCGTCCATCTGTTCGATCTTAGCTAGGGCCATCTCTAGCTTCATTTCCAAGTCCATCGCTTTTTCGATCATGGAAGGATTTTCATTTTTAACCCCAAGGTCATTGAGCTGATTTTTTGCATAAGCCAATTCTTTTTGCAAAGCTTCTACGGTTACATCAACAGTTTGAGTATTTTCGTTTAAGGCCGTTCTTAATTCATCATTTTCATTTTTAAGAAGTGCCAATTCATCTTCTATAGAAACGAGTGCACCAACGCCCAGCTGTTCGGATTGCGAAAGTATATTGTTAAGTCGCTTAATTTCTTCATCCGATGAACTTAATTGTGCTTGCAGTTCTGAATTGGACTTTAACTGAGCAACTTGAGTTCCACTGTTGGATTCTCTCAAAAGAGCAATCTCTGCTTCCAAGTTTTCTATCTCGTTTTGAAGGTTGGTCTTATCATTTTCATTTTCTTGAAATTTTTCTAACTGTCCGGACATTGCATCTGCAAGTTCGGTCCGTAAATTATCTACTTCAAGATTAGCGGCTTCGGCTTCTTCTAATGATTCTTGAAGAATACGAATAGTGCCTAAAGCTTCCTGCAACTGTAATACCGCCTGTTTGGTTTCTACTGACTCTGTAATTCCACTTCTTTTCATTTGTGCAATCTCGGCACGAGCTGCATCTAATTCTGTCTTCAACTCAGAGACCAAAATTTTAGATTCGTTTGTGGTCTCTTGAAAAATTTCTTGTTCCTCAAACATTTCATTTTGAGAGTCTTCCAGTTGCGTTTCCAAATTTTTTAATCGTAATGAAAACTCATCCTGAAGTTTTTCTTTTTCTTCAAGAGTGACAACAAGTTCTATTTTAGCACGATTCAATTCTTCTTTCAAAGAATCAAAGACTTGATCACTTGTCAGGCTCTGTACATTTTGGCTCTCCTTTGTATCTTCAAGAACTTGATTCAAATCCTGAAGCTGCCCGGTAATTACTTTTACAACTTCAAGTTCCTCCTCCAAATCTTTCTTTTGTTGGGTCAAAGAAGTAAGATCTTGATCACGGTTAGTCAGTTCCAACTCTTTGCGTGCAAGTTGATCCAAGGATTGTTTATGTCGAGCTTGAGCCAAATTGAGTTCGTTAGTTAATTCATCAATAACCTCTGTGGCTCTTTTTTGTTCATTAGAAAATTGGTCGGAGAGCAAGCGAACCCTAGATTCCGAAGCAGCCAAATCTTCTTCCATTTCAGTCACGAATGGAACGACTGGCATTTTACCTTCTGAAGCCTGCTGCAGAATGGATTCGGCCATTTGAGCTTCTTCCTCCAACTTCTTTATAGTTGTAGCAAATTCGAACTCACGAGTTGCAATATCTTCTTTAGTGCTGACAAAGTCTTTCCTGACTTGATCCAATTCAGTTTGCGTCCTTTGTAACTGGTCTTGCAAAGCAACGACATCCGCGGAAAGCCCATCTCGTTGAGCAAGGTTTCCATCCTGCAATCGTTCAATCTCAGAATTTGCAGCATTCAATTCGACTAAGAGTTTGTTTACAAAAGCTGGGCTGGCAGAACGAGATGGAGAATCTTCAATTTGTTCCATTGTACTTTTGAGACGAACAAGTTCGTCTTGCAGCTTTTCTTTTTCTGACAATTCTATCTGCATTCTAGCAATTTCGCCAAGAGACTTCCTTAATTCTTCCTGTAAATTAACAAAGTCTTCAGAACCTGGCTCTAGTGGTTGAGCTTGAGTGGCTTCAAGTGCACGCTTTGCCTGAGCTAATTCACGTTCGAGAAAAGCAAGTCGCTCAAAACTTGCCCCATTGCTATGTGCCGTTTGCCTAGCATAGTCTAGTTCTCTGCGAGTGCGCTCCAATTCAGTGGTTATGGAACTGATCATTGCATTTGATCGTTGTTGTTCCAGTAATAGACTCTGTCTTGATTGTCTCAGGTCTTCCCTCGCTTGCTCAAGTTGACGCTCTAAACGATTAATTTCTTTGCTAACTGTTTGGGCAGTCGCTGGTCCTCCGTCCGAAGTCTTGTATAGGCTTCTTTTCGAGTTCTCCAACTCGTCTACAATCATTTTAGACTCCTTAAGATTGGTCTGCAAAGATACAATTTCCCTGTAAGCTTTCCTAAGGTCTGATTTTAGTTCCGCAGAGTCAGCTGAAAGCTCAGTTTGAAAATTCTTGGAATCATCGAGTTCTCTTCGAAGTTTTGTGATTAAATCATCTTCATCNCCAGGACTTGGGCTAGATAGTTTCCCAAATTCAGGTGTCTTGGATAAATTAATATTACTACCAAGAGTATTGGAATGCCTAAGTGGAAGTGCTTCACGTGCTTGAATTACGGAGGAAATTTTTCGCCCCAGAGAGGTGGTTGGTTTTGCCCTAGCCGTTTGAACAGGGGGAACGGGAGCGGAAGACAACACTTTTTCATCTACTTGGTCTGTAAGTAATGAAACTTCGTAATTTAAATCTTTGGACATCCCACTTGACATAGTCGACAAAGCTTCCAACTCAACAAGAGTACCTGACAAGTTTTCATGAAGAGCCAATAGTGCCGAACGAGTTTCCTCCATTCTTCCGGAAAAGTTTTCCTTGAGATCGTTAAAAATATCTTTGGTTCCAATAAGTCTTTCACTCGTTTGATCAATCGAGGAAATCATTAATTTCTCGCGATCATTAAAGCGGTTTTTAAGCCCATCGAGTTGTGCGATCAAAATAGCTTGATCTGCTTGCCCCAAGCTCCCTGAATTTATTTTCTTTTGGAGTTTTGAGAATTCCTTCCNCGAAGGATTGATTGATGAACGCTCGAATCGATCAAGTGCTTTTTCTGCTTTTNAAATCTCAGNCGATATAGAGTCGGCTAATTGATCCGCAGTAAGGTTNTNAACATCAACCTCCGTTTCAAATTGGCTAAATGCCAATGTTACTAAACCAAGGAAAAACAACGGCAAGCCCAGCCAACCTTGCTTAATCAACAAAAGACAGGAGTTTTTCATGTTATTCACAATGGCAAAGCTTTACCTCAAAGCAAGAACGGATTTAATAACAAAAATATTTATTAAAAGCCTAAAATGCTAATGTTCAAAATATTATATAAAATGTGCCCGGGGGGGGAATCGAACCCCCACGTCCATAGGACACCAGATCCTAAATCTGGCGCGTCTACCAATTCCGCCACCCGGGCATATAAAATTTAAACATAAATAGAAGACTCAATACTAGCAAGGTACTAAAAGGCATCTCCGATCGGCCCCTGCCATAGACCCAAAACAATCGAGGCTAGCACAAGGGAAAAAAGAGCGGGTTTAAGCATTCCAACAGAACCGATATCTTTCCAGGGGTCATGCTTAGTTTCATCATCTTCAAAAACTGGACGCGGATGGAAACAAATTTCACGAATCCATCCGAAATAATAGTAAATCGAAATAACCACACCGATCACCATGGCAACGATAGATAGAAAAAGTTTAGTTTCAAAAGCTACGCTAAAAAGAAGAAGTTTACCTATAAAACCAGCAAACGGAGGAATTCCAGCCAACGATCCTATCCCGACAACAAGTACAAAGGCAGCCCAAGGCTTTTTATTGGCTAAATTTTCGTAATCAGAGAACTCATGTTCCGAATCATCGGTAACCCGGGCAAGGCCCATAACTCCAAAAACAGCAAATGAGGCAAGCATGTAAGTAAACAAATAGAAAAACAATATCCAAACCGCACGATCGCTCTCTCCAGGCAATAACATGGAGGCCATCACAGCTACCAGAAGATATCCGGCGTGAGCCACTCCAGATAATCCGAGCATTCTTTTTAAATTTCTCTGAGAACAAGCGGCTAAATTCCCAAAAAATATAGTAAAAGTAGCCACAAAGCCTAATAATGGTAATAGAAACTCACTCATTCCGGCAAAGGGACCATTAACAAGATTAATTAGAACAAAAAAGCCTGCCGACTTTGAGGAAACTGCCAGGAATGCCGTGATTGGCATAGGAGCACCATGATAAACATCAGGTACCCAAATTTGGAATGGAGCGGCTCCGACTTTAAAAGCTATTCCGGAAATAATCAGGACTACACCAGCACGCAAAAGTAGATGATTAGGGTTTTCAGAAAGCAACTGATACAGAAAATCAAAAGAAAAGGCATCTGAACTGGGAACAACGGACAAAGTTGCCCCCCAAGCTTCAGGATTGGAACCAACCCCGTATAATAATACAATTCCAAAAAGAAGAAGGGCGGAGCTTAGGGCACCAAAGATTAAATATTTAATACCTGCCTCTAAGCTCTTAGAAGACTCTCTGTCAAAAGCAACCAGAGGATAGAAGCACAATGCAACTGTTTCTAAAGCCACAAAAAAGACAAGAAAATGTTGAGTTTGACAGAGCAGCATTAAACCAGCTGTAGCAATCATGGTTAAATGATGGAACTCACCTACCCGTAATTTTCGGGTTTCTAAGTATCGATGGCCAAGAAGGGAAACGAGCAAAGACGACAGCAAAAAGAAACTTCGCATGACATCCTGATGAATTCCGTGTTTGAGCATTCCAGAGAAACTTTCCCGGTCAAAAGTGTGTCGCAAAAGTAAATAGTCAAAAAGGTGAGCAGCCAGAAGAATAAATTGAAAGAATATTGCCAATGAACCTGCCCGTTTTTTGGCATTGGAAGAATTGGAAAATAAATCGACACCAAGAACAAGCAAAGCACCCAAGCAAAGGGAAAGTTCGGGCCAAAGTTCACCCCACAAATTGTCTTGGGAGAAATTGAGATAGGTTTCCATACTCATTTAATCTGAAGTAGAAGACGGGGTTTCAGTAGATGAAACATCTTCATCTACAGGACAGCATGATGGCTTGGAAAAAGTACTTTTTGATTGCAGATGGGAATAGCGATCACTGATCTCATTGTTAATTCGATCCGATATCGAAGCAGGCCACAAACCAATGAATAGTAAGGCCGCCAGTATGAGGGAAGCAGGAATGATTTCTGCCCTAGATAAATCGGAAATTGTGGATTCTTTAGCATGCTTTCCAAGCTCTTCACTTTCTTGACCAAAAAATATCTTAGCAATCGCACGGAGACCAAATACCGCAGATAGGATGATCCCGAGTGCAGCCAAAACTAAAAAGATTTGATGCTCATTAGATTCCCCAAGGGAAAGGAACACTCCAAATTCTCCCCAAAAATTACCAAAGCCCGGAAGTCCAATAGTGGCCAAGGTTGCAGCAATACAAAAACAGGCAAGCAAAGGAGTCTTNTCCCCCAACCCACCAATCTCGTCCATTTCCAAAGTATTGGCACGCTTTCTCACGAAATTTGCCAGAAGGAACATCAAGGAAACTGACAGTCCGTGAGCACACATCAACATTACAGTGGAACCGACTCCCAAAACAGTGCAAGCACCAATACCCAAGAAACAATAACCCATGTGCATAACTGAGCCATAGGATATCATGGATTTGAAATTTGTTTGCGCAATTGCAACCATTCCCACCAGTAGGATATTACCCAAAGCAAGCCACATTAGCCAAGGGCTCCAGGACAGGGCTGCATCGGGTAATAAGGGAGATGCAATTTGAATAATGCCATAAAGGCCAAACTTTTTAAGGACCCCAGCATGAAGCATTGATACCGAAGTGGGAGCTGAATCATATCCACGGGCAGCCCAGGTATGAAATGGGAAAAGTGCGACTAATATACCAAAACCGAGGAGTAAGAGCCCGTAGATCTTAAATGCGGCAGAATCCGTTAGACTGGATTGACCCAAGGCGGCAGAAATACTGGGAAAATCGAATTTTGGAGCGTCCACCAAAATATTCAAGGCAACCAAACCGCCAAGAGAAATTAATGCTCCAAGGGTCAAATAGATGGTAATTTCCAAAGCAATGCTTCGACGATCTCTCCCGCCCCATAGTCCAATCATGATAAAAGTTGGAATCAAAGCAAACTCATGAAAGAGGTAATAAAAGAAAATATCAACACTAGCAAAAAGACCCATCAATCCAGATTGCATAAGAGCCAACAAAGCAAGATAGAGATGCATTCGCTCAGCACCAGAATGGAGAGCAGCCAGGCCAGCTCCAAAACCAACTATTCCTGCCATGGCAAAAAGTGGGCTGGATACTCCATTCAACCCGAGGTGAAAGGTAATACCTAGCTCCTGCAGTCCCATACGTTCGTAAAGAACTTCAAAATTGTAACCGTCCGAACCATCGAAGCGTAAAAAGAGTATAACTGCTGCAAGGCATGGAAAGCCAAACACCAGATAACCAAGTTTTTTGAGGCTTCCTTCGTCTTTGGCAAAACCGGCAAAGAAAAGGACCGATCCGATGGCCGGAACAAGAATGGAACCCAGTAAAAGCAAAGCGTCTGAAGTCATGAACAATTAATTACCGAAGAAACCGGCTGCATAAAACAGAAAGCCCAGGGTTCCTAAAATGAACCAAAAGGCGTAAGCGTGAATTTTTCCCACGTAACATAGTTTCGCGAGCATCGAGAATAAGGCAGCTACACCGGCGGCACCTCGCACCATCAAGCCAGAAATAAACAACAATTCCATCACTTCAATAAAACGGGCAAGTGGGTCCTGTATTTTGGATAAATAAAGCTGATAAAGCTCATCGAAGAAAAGTTTGCTTCGGCAAAGCTCAAAAAAGGCTGGGAATCGACGAGCCAACGGATCATCCTGTAACACTTTGGAAAAGAAAGCCTTGGCTACCAATAGACCAATTATCCACGCTGAAGTCCCCAGCACAATCATCCACATATGATGCGGAAGAAGCGAAACAGCAGATAAGTCAGGTCCTAAATAGGAACCCAATTGGATGGGGTATAAGGAATGGTAACCACCAAAAATAGAAAATACAGCAAGTACAATAAGAGGACCAGTCATGAGAAGTGAATTCTCCTTCGCATCCTCTGCATATTTAGAACGTGCTTTCCCCTCAAAGGTTATGAAATATAAG
>JGI20158J14315_10002964_pt1 | contig 11490 bp, 11 predicted proteins | sample COG_08_FD_14315 | JGI IMG/M metagenome (IMG submission 14315)
ACTCTCTCCCGAAGAAGAAATTAGTGCATTAAATAATTATTTAAAAAATAATAAATCCATAAATATATTAATTTATGGTGAAAATTGCTGTGATACTAAAGTTATAGATAAATTTAATCAACTTTATAAGCTAGGTTTTACAAATATATATATTTATATTGGTGGGCTATTTGAATGGCTTTTATTACAAGATATATATGGCGATGATGAATTCCCAACAACAACCAAAATAATTGATATATTAAAATATAAAGGTAAATCAAACAAATTTATTAAATAACTATATTTAATAAAATGGACAATAAACAATTTGATTATAATCATAAAAATTCAGCAATATTAATAATGGCGGGTGGATTAGGAAAACGAATGAATTCTGAAGTTCCAAAAGTTTTGCATTTAATTAATAATAAACCGATGATTGTTCATGTAATTGAAACATCATTAAAATTGAACATACATAAAATAGGTATAATAGTTGGAAAATATTATGCTGTTATTAAAGAAACATTAGAACAATATCTAGATACCAATGTAATAGCTTCAAAAATTTCTTTTATTATGCAAAATGAACCATTGGGTACTGGACACGCTATATTATGTTGTAAAAAATTTTTAGAAAAAATGCCAAGTTACATATGTAATGTTTGTATTTTATCAGGCGATGTTCCATTAATAAGCGTTGAAAGCATTAATAATTTATTAAATGATACAGAATTTTGTAATATATTAATTGCAAATATAGATGACCCGCGTGGTTATGGACGAATAGTAATAGAAAATAATAAAATAAGTAAAATTGTTGAAGAGAAAGATTGTACTGAAGAAGAGAAACAAATAAAATTTATTAATGGTGGTATTTATAGTTTTAATATAAAAGTTTTACTACAATATATTGATAAAATAGATAACAATAATAAACAAAATGAATATTATTTAACACAGCTATTTGAATTATTTGTAAAAAATTATATTCCAATTAACTATCAAATTGTAGAAAATATTCTTGAGATTAGTGGAGTAAATGATAAACAACAATTACTTATTTTAGAAAATTATGCAAAAAAAATTGATAAAAAAATTAATAAAAACTGAGAACAACATTACATAACATAAGATAATACAGAATATTTGATTATGACGAGCATTGACAATTTAAAAGAAGCATTGACTTGTAGTATTTGTCAGGATATTGCTACTTTACCTGTTCATCCTGTATGTTGTGAAAATGCAAAGAGCATGTCACCTGGGTGTTTAAGTTGTGTACGTAGTTATTATGAATTAAATAAATCAATTAATAACCGAAGTAGATATTCAAAAAAATCATACAATGGATGTGGATGTACTATTGATATATGTAATAAATATGTCACAAATTATTATTGTCATACAACACAGTTGGATATGGTGCGTAATTTACTGGGACCATCTAAATGTCCAAATGAAGGATGTGATGTGTCGTGTTGTACAACTGCAGAATTGCGTAGGCATTTAAATGGTAATATAACTCCAAGTGATAAGTATCCCGCATGTGCAAAGGCATATACCAGATGTAAATATTGTAATTTTTATGGAAAACGAGAAATAATTGAAGGACAGCATTATAGCGAAAAGCATGCATGTATTGAATGCAATATATGTTGGAACAAAATACGGCAAAATAAAATATTACAGCATTATCATGAACATAAAAATAGTTTAAATGTATTAAAAATAAAACTAGAAGCACTAGGTTTGAAATAAATAATATTTGGTTTTAAATTAAATAATATTTGGTTTTAAATTAAAAATAATACTTTATATTTTATTATATTTTTTTATTTTATGGATATTGACACTATCCTTTTGGATTTAGAAGTATTAAAACAACTCAATCCGAATGATAAACTTGCTGTTAATTTATTACCAGGCAACACTTCGTTATCTGTGGATAGTAAATCTGTTTTTTCAATTATAAAACGAAGATATAATGGTTATAATAGAGAGAGTTCAATAAACTATTTGGTAGAGTTAGTTGATAAAATAGAAAAATATACAAAATTTATAGTAAATTCATCACACGATGATATACGTAATAATTTAAAGAATGCAATTATGTGTGCTAATAATGGTTTAAAAAATCTTCAAGAAACATATACTGACGATTCTATTATTGTAGCAAAATTAACATTAATAATAAATAAGTTAAAAGATTGCATAATAATACTAAATAATGACCCATTATTAAATAATGTATCAGCAAGTATGATGACCTCATTAGAACATAATAGTGGTTTGGAATAGTTTTTAAAATTTATTAAAAATATTTTATATTCGTTATAAAATATTTTTAATAAATTTTAAAAACTAATATAAATATTACTTGTTAAATTTATTAAAAATAAATATATATAATGAACTGCACTATTATATTAAATTCTATAGATAAAATATTTTGTGAAGCAACAAATGGTTTTCAAATTAATAAAATATATTTTGAAAGTTATTTGAGTTATGTTTATAATGATTCATCATATTATGATGTTGTTTATAACAACTATACTTCTAATATTACATTAATTGAAACCTTTGATAATTATAAAGTTTCTTATTATAATAGTTATAATTTTTTATATATTTTATTTATTATATTTTGTTGTGATCGTTGTCTTGTTATATGTTTTGGTAAAATTTCGCGATGGTTTCAATTACATTCTTTAATAAATTTAATTATTAGTGTAAATATTTATCCTGAATTTTTAAATATATCAACAACACACATTGGCGACGTTAATAATAATCCATATTTAAAATTAACACAATTAATTAAAAGTTATAATTCTAGTTTTTATATTATTGCGTTACATTTATATCATATAATTAGTTTTAAAAATTTAACATATTACGACTATTTTCATCATATTTTATTTGTTTTATGTGGTGTTGTTCCTTGTTTTCTTTATTTGGAAACAAATCAATATGTAATGGCTTATAGTGCTTGTGCTGGATTTCCTGGAATAATTGAATATGGAACTTTGAGTTTATATAAAAATGAAAAAATTACTTTAATAACACAAAAGAAAATAAATAGTTATTTGTATATTTATTTTAGATATCCATTATGCTTGTTTGGTGTAACAATAAATTATATTAATTATAATTCAAATATATTAAAAGACAATTTAATTTTAACATTATACTTAAATTTTTTATTATTTTTAAATGGTTCATTATTTAGTTTTTTAACTTTAGAAAGTTATTTTCGTATTTTAAATAATAGAAAAAATAAATCAATGTCTAATAGTATTATTTATTCAAGCAAAGGAATAAAATGTGAATAATTTTTTTAATCAAATTTTCTTTTATTAAAATTTTTTAAAATTTATTATCTTTAAAAATATATAATATGTTTTTCGGATTTAAACATATTATGTATATCATTGCTTTGGTATCTTCATTTAAAAACGTAGAATGTTTCAATATTAACAATTTATTGAATAGAAGAATATTTTTAACGAATGCTTTAGCATCAAACGGATTGATTAATTTAAATGCCAATGTTAATAATAAAAAAATAATATTATTGGATGATGAAAATGACCACAATAATGAAGATAATAATGGCAATAATATTAATTATGAATCATTAAAAATATTGCAAAGAAATAATAATAATCGCGTAAATAATAATATATATTTTACAGGTGGATTAAATGATGAAACTTGTTTTAAATTAACAGAGGCTTTAATGCATCACAGAAATCAAGCATTAAGTAACGATAAATATCCTCCATATATTAATTTATTTATACAAAGTCCAGGCGGTTCATTATTACCAACTTTAGCAGTTGTAGATGAAATTAAGAATTTAGGTATTCCAGTATATACATATATTAGAGGTTATGCGGCTTCAGCAGCCACATTGTTATCTGTTGCGGGAACACAGCGTTTTATGTATAAACATTCTTTGGCAATGATTCATGGAGTAAAGTTACAAGAACAAGAAGTAAGTTCATTAACAGATATAAAAGATTTAAATGCCAATGTAGATACATTTATGAATGTAGTAAAAGATATTTATTTAAAAAACACAAGCATGGATGAAGAATTATTAGAATATTTTTTTTATCATGATTTATGGATGAATTCAACACAAGCACTTGAGTATGGTTTAATAGACGAGATAATATAAAATAATTTTTATATATAATTTTTGTAAAAATTATTATTTCTTATATTCTTTAACTGCATTATAAGCCAATTTATCTGCTTCTTTATTCCCCAAGGAATGTATGTCTTGTGTATTTGTATGTGCTTTAACATGTTTAAGTTTTAAATTGGGATTGGCTTTATAGATTTCGTATAAATTTTTGACAAGATTTTTATTTGGAATGTTTTTATTCCAATGTTGTTTTGCACATTTTTCTCCATAACTTGTTGCACATTTTATACTATAATCCGAATCTGAAACAATACATATTTTTTTATTAACTAAATCATTTTTTATTAATTCATAAGCTTCTAAAATAGCTAATAATTCTGCACTATTATTTGTATGATTAAAATCTAATGTGCTAATAACTTTTGATACATTTTTATTATTATTTTCTTCAAAAAATATCCCGACCCCACTAATTGCATTTATTTTACCATTATTATAACAAGAACCATCAGTATAAACAAAATAATCACTCTTGGAATCGTCAAATTTACTATAAATATTTTCAAAAAATTCAGTGCTAACAGAATTAATATTTAATATATAATCCTCTGCTTCTGTTTCAGTGCTAAATTTTTTATAAATTGCTCCTTTATAACCGATTACTTGTTCTTTACAATCATTCCAAAAATAATAGATGCCGATATTATGTCCTTTTGCTACTGCATAAAAACTCATCTATATTTATTATTAATAATAAAATTTTTAATTAATAATAATATTAATAACAAATTTAATAATGATTCAATTTTTCTTTTTTTTATTAAAATTTCAAAGTTTGGGGGTTCTCTAAAAAATTGAATAGAAATTTTTTTAACTTTTATCAAGATATCACACAAACACACATAAACAACATCTACATAACAATGGCGACTTTTGCTGAGCAGATTCTTGCGGTTCAGTTCAAGGCACTCGAGACTTCCAAGGTTGAGCTGAAGGAGAAGTCTGACAAGCGGAAAGATGAACTTTTTGACTTCCTGACTAAGAAGTACCATGCAAAGATCAAGCGGTCAATCATGAGTGCCGCCCAGAGGGGTTCCAAGGAAAAGTTCATGAACTTTGAAAAGGATGATTTCAAGGCAAACTGCGAAGGTCTTGGATTCCCCAAGGATGTCCAGAGGCTTTGGCTGAAAGAAGTCATCTTGAACAAGGACGAAAACAAGTTCTTGCCAGTTGATGAAATGACTGGCATGCGCGAACATTTGAGTGGAATTAACTTTGAGATTTGGAACAATGCAAAGTTCACTACTCGTTTCTACTGGTAAAGAAGTTTTAATACTCTAATAATGTTTTAGAGTAAAAATTAAGAATTAAAAATATATATTGGTTTTATTTTAATATATATTTTTTATTTAACACTTTTTGAAGTAATAATATTTGTTTCTCTCGAAATTTAAAAATTTATTAAAGTTTTTTTATTTTTTTGTAATATTTCATTAATTTGTGAAAATGGTTTTGAACCTTGAAATGATGGAAAGGTTTTATATTTTTTATAAACACTTAATGGTGATGGATGAGATGAAACTATTAAACTATGTTTAGAAGTATCAATATTTTTTAATTTATTATGTGCAAATGCACCCCAAGCTACAAAAATAATAGATTCTTCGTTTTTATTTAATTCGTCAATAATAAAATCAGTAAAATCAAACCATAATGTTGCTTGACTATTTGGTTTTTTTTCAATTACGGTTAAAGAAGCATTAAGCATTAAAATTTTCTGTTGTGCCCAATTTTCTAAACTATTATTAGTTAAATTAATATTTAGGTCATTTTTAAGTTCTTTAATAATATTTTTGAGAGATGGGGGGATAATAAGATTTTCATTTATTCCAAAGCATAGACCAGTTGCTTGATTTAGACCGTGATATGGGTCTTGTCCTAATATTAATACTTTAGTTTCGTTTGATTCAAAATATTCAAAACATTTGAATATATTTTCTACTTTAGGATAAATATTAAATTGACTATTTTTGAGAGAATCAAGTATATTATTTAATGATTTATTTTTTGTTTCATATTTATTGTTATATTTAGTAAATAAAGTTTTCCACGATTGTTTTATTTTAGTATTATTTTGCATTATTTTAAATTGGTTTTATGTATTAATTAATAATTCTATTTTAATATTTTAAAAAAATTTAAAATATATTTATATATTATAAATAATAATGGGAACAGAACTAATACAAGAACAAGAAGCACAAGAAGGAGGAGTAGAAGGATACGCTGGAACTGAAAATTTTTCTTTGGTTGGTGGAAAACGCAGAAAAGGAAGAAAAGGAAGCAGAAGAACAAAAAAAGGAGATAAAATGAAAAAAGGACGTAAAGGACATAAAGGAACAAGAAAAGGAAAAAGACCCCCTTCAAAATGGATATTGCATGTAAAAGCTTTCTGCAAAAAAACAGGAATGAAATATCCGGATGCATTAAAAAGTAAACAATGTAAAGCTGAATACAAAAAACATTAGATCTTTTTTAAAACTAATAACATAATATTTTTAATAATTAATAAAAAAAATATTGTTTTATTTAAGAAAATGTTCAATTAGTGCTTGATTTGCGAGAGAATCCGCATAAGTATTATATTTTCTATAAATATGTTCAAAATTAATAAAATCAAAATTAGATTTTAAATTATTCACTTCTTTATGTAATGGTTTAACGCGTTCATATTTAATATTACAATTATTATTAATTTGATCTATTACTATTTTAGCATCACCTTCAACATATAAATATTTTATTTCTAAATTAGAAGCATATTTTAATGCGCTTATAAGTGCCTTATATTCTGCATAATTACTGTCATATGCTTCATTTAACATTGCATAATGCTTGGCAACTACTGTTGAATTATAATATAAAACAAAACCAATTGATGCAATTCCTAATACGTCTCTATTGCAAGCATCAAATTGTAATAAAAACATTATAATATTTGTTAGTTAATTAATAAATATTATAAAATTTTAAATCTATTTAGTAATATAATTTAATTTGAGAAACTTTTATAATTATTGTTTTAGTTTGTGTTTTTTTTTGTTTTTGGATTATATGTTTCTGATAAAGAAGTTTTATTTGAACTTGCATATGATGAATCACGAGAATTAGAAAAAGATTTGTTACTTTTATTACTTACAAGTTTTAACATTTTTTTAGTTACGTTATGTGGTATGGAGTCAATATATTTAAAATTTTTACATTTCGTAAATAATATATATTCTTGTATTAATGAATTTTTAATTCTTCTTAATTTTTCTTTCATTAATTTTGTAGTGTCACTTGTAACTCCTTTATTTTCATTTGCTTCTTTTAATTCATCTGCTAATTTATCAATTAATTCTTTTAATTTTTCTACTTCTTCATCTATTGCATCTAATTCTTCTTCACTAATAGCTTTTGATTTTTTATATTCTTTTGCCTTAGCTTTCTTTTCTTTATATTCTTTTCTTAATTCTTTTATTTTTTCTTTTAATATTTTAATTTGTTCTAAAACACTTTGGTCTACTTTTTCCAATTGTTTCTTTAAATATATAAATTGTCTTACTTTGTCATCATCTATATGAGTCATTAATACTGGAACATTTATCATAATTGGTTGTGCAAATTGTGTGGGATCTTTTTCACGATTTAAATAACTAATATAACCAGATAATTTGTTTGCTAAATTTTTAACACCATTTTCACTTAATATATTTGCCGATGTCATATATTGTTTTTTGAATTCTTCTTTGTCTGTAGTTATTTTTTCGGATTCATTAGTAAGAAATAAATTTGTCAATGAAAATAACTCCAATGGATTATTTGTTATGGGTGTTGCTGTCATTAATAATAATTTGCAAGAATCTTTTCCTGATTTTTTATAACTATTCATTATTAGTTTTTCCATAACATTGGTATCAGGTCTTTCAATTGCTTTTAAATCGCCACCATATAATTTATGCGCCTCATCAATGATAATAAGAGTTTTATTTAAAACATCTACACTACCATTACGTTTTTTCAAAATTTCATAATTTTTATTTTTACCTAATAATAAATTACTAAATTGTTTATATGATATTGGCTCCAACCAATTATTACTCAAACGCTTTTTGCGTTTACTTAAATTTTCAGGTAATGTAAGACCTAATTTAACTTCTTCTTTTAAAACAACATGACATATTTGATCAAAGATATTTTTCCATACATCGCTTTTAAGTGTTGTACGAGTAACCCATAATATAGTATAACCTTCTTTTTCAAAACTCATAGATGCAGTTGCAACCCCTGTACACGTTTTTCCTGTTCCAACTGAATGCCATAATAACATTCCTTTATATGGAGATTGAGGGCAAAAATAGTTAGTAATAAATTTTTGTGTTGGATTAAGTTCAATTTCATGTGCGGCAGGTGGTTTTTCTCCGGCTTTTGGAACACATTTATTTTCAATACTTAATGGTTCCCAAATATAATCTTTTGAATTATATTTTGTTTTAATAAAATTTCTCATTGCAACAAAACTTAATTTAGTATTTGGTATCATTTCATTTGTAACTGGTGTCTTTAAAGATTGTTCTTTTTTTCCTTCATAATCGAGTGAATCATAATCTGCATCAATTGGTTCTTCATCTCCACCATCTAAATCTAAACCATCAAGGTCGTCTTTTATATTTTTTTTTGTTTTTTTTTCAATAATTTCAGGAACATATGCATAACGCAAAGACCATTCATTATTTAATTGTCTGCAATAATTTTCATTTGAAACCATATATTCACACAGTGCTTTGCGTTGATTAGTTTTTGGTAAATATTTATTTGGATGTCCGTATTTTTTATATACGCGTTTCATAAAATCAAGGCTTACAGGAACATCATTACTTGTTCTATTTCCACAATTACCTTTACAATTAATAAAATCTATTTTAAAATATTTAGAACTTTTATTTAATTTTTTAAAAACATCTTTTGAACCGCCTGTTAAATAAAAATCTTTTTCCATATATCGTTCATTTAAATCGTCTATATTATGCATATTTTTTGTCAAAGAAAAATCAACTGATAATTTTCCTGCTAATTCAAATAATTGTTTACTTAAATTATTCATTGCTTTGTCAAATTCACTATAAAGCATAGTTGCATCATTTAATTTTTCAATATCTCTAAATATTAGAATATCTTCATCTTTTTCATCATTCTTTGGAACTGTTATATTATATGTTAAAAATTTAGTAGATGCAAAAGTATCTCTTGTAATATCTGGAACTGTTAAATAATAATTATATACATAAAGCGGCCAACCTTTTCCATCTTGAAATTCTAATCCTTTTTGTCCACATGTGCGAGTAGCACGACCAACTGTTTGTTTTAAATCTGCAATAGTCATGGATGGTTCAAATATATGAACATATTTAACATCAAAGAGATCAATACCTTCTTTAAATCCGCTATCAAATATTATAAACCTTATTTTTTTTCCAAAAATGTTATTTGGTCGACTATTAAATAATGTTAATAATTCTTTTTTTACTTTTTCGTTAAATGTAGAACCATATATTGCATTTGAACATAATAATCCAAAATTTTTATCTGTTCCATCTTTAGAATCAATATATAATTGTAATTTTTGTACTTTAGGTAGTTTTTTGGCTTTAACAACATTATGAAAACCAGCTGCCATAAAAGCGGATGCTAATATTTTAGCACCATACCCCCCTTCTTTTACATCAGAAAAAATGAAATGTTTAAATTTTTTTCCGTGATTTTTTTGATCCAATGCGTCTAAATTTTCAATATTTTTCATTAATTGTATGATTTTTGGTGATGCTTCTGTTACATCATCTAAAAATTGTTTTTCGTTAAAAGATTTTTTATCAAATTTATGATGATTCAATATTTTACCGAAATTTGCTGTTTTACGCATACAACTAAAAATTTTTGCACGATTTTTTTTAGTAACTTGCATTTCCTTCTTTATTTCATTTTTTAAAGTTTTATTAATTTTATTTTCTTTATAACATTCAATAATAGTATTATATTCATCTTTGGTTACATTTTTATCTTTATTTGGGTGGTCTTTTTTATCAGGGTGATTAGCAATTAACCATTTTTTAATATTTTCTTTATTTAAATTATATTTGCTAATTAAATTATTACAAGTTACCATTATAATAGTTAAATATTATAATTATTGGTTCTCTCATAATTATTTTCTAAATTTATAAAAAAATCTATAATTTTCTAAATTTGTAAAAAAATCTATAATTTTATAAAATTATGTATTATAATTTATAATTTATTATCATATAAATTATTTATAAAATTATGTATTATAAATTTATGTTCATAATTACTAACACTATAGTGGTCTAATTCGTTAATAACAGTATAATTTATATTATATTTCCTTTTTTTTAATTTTTCATAACAAATTTTTTGAAATTTATAATTGTATATTGTGTCTCTCGCTCCACAAAAAATAAATAGTTGAGTTTTTTTATTATTTTTTAATTTTATATATTTATCCATATAAATTGTTTTTATACAATAAATACCGCCAACTGGTCGTGGTAATTTATTCAAAATATTAAATAATAATGTTCCTCCTTGAGAGACACCAAACAAATAAATAGATTTGAATTTATTTAATATAAATGCTTCATTATAAATAATATTTATAATTCGTTCACTGCTTCTCTCAAAATCTTGCACATTTATTTTATCTATTTTATTTAAATTATCATAACAAGTATAATAATTATACCAAGATTTTACATTATATTGTTTATCTTTTGGATAATCTATATCCATAATTGGCGATTCAGGAAATATAAATTTAATAGAATCATATAAATATTTTGCTTTATTTATTCTCTCAAAATATTCTAAAAAATCATTGAAATAATTTGAATCACATTGCATTGGGTGTAACATAATAAAAGTAAATATATGTCTATTTTTAGGGTTTATTATGTTACAATTTGCATACATTATTGCCTGTAATATATTATTATATATATTTTTTCAAAATATTTGTAAATTTAAAAATATTTTTTTAAATATATATTTAAAATGTCAAAGGTTATTCATAATTTCAATAATGATTCTAAAAGTTGGAAAATCCATGCTTATAATCTAGCGTCAGTTAGTGGTGATAACTTGAATTTAACTGCTTCCGATAATAAAAATATTTATTTAAATGTATCCGGTGGACTAGTAAATACTACATATTTAGATGTATCAAATAATCTAAGAGTATATGGTAATGCTGTTTTTGCCAATGACTTACAAACAGATAATTCTTCTGTAAA
>JGI20158J14315_10002967_pt1 | contig 11482 bp, 13 predicted proteins | sample COG_08_FD_14315 | JGI IMG/M metagenome (IMG submission 14315)
CAGAGTTATATCAAAACCAGACGGAACATCTATAACTATTGTTGCATTGAATCAACCAGCTGGCACAGGTTTATTAGTAGCTCAATCAAGTGGTTCTAATATCGATAGATATTGGGAATTCCATAACTTGTTTGATTCTGCACCAGGTATTTCAGCAGGTCAAACAGCGGTTTCAGGAACTGCAGATGAAATGCACATCGTTGTCATAGACGAAGATGGAGAAATATCAGGAACACCTAATGCAGTCTTAGAGACTCACGGATATGTTTCTTGTGCTTCAGACGCTAAAGACTCAACAGGAAGAAGTAATTACTACAAGAATGTAATTGCAAGAGATTCCGAATGGGTATGGTGGTCAGGTCATGAATCAACAATCATTAATGGTTCTACAATAGATAGAACTCATGCACAATCAGTTGCATCGGCATTCCTAAGACCAGCATTACCAGTGAACTATTCACTAGCTGCAGGTGTAGACGGAAGAAGTCCTACTGCAGGTCAAAAGTATGGTGCATGGGATACACATTTCTCAGATGCAGATACAATGGACATTTCATTCCTAATATGTGGTTCAACAAGAACTGATAACGGAAGTGGTGTCGACCAAGATACAGTTGCAGACCATAATACAATAGTGAATCAAGGTATATTACTTGCAACAACAAGAAAAGATTGCATGTTCATATGTTCACCAAGAAAAACATCAATCGTTGATGTTTCTTCAGAATCAACACAAGTAGCAAATGTTAAAGCAGACTTTTCAAATGTCACATCTTCATCATATGCAGTGTTAGATTCAGGTTGGGTATATTCTTACGATAGATTCAATGACAAGTATTGTTGGGTTCCAGGTAACGGACACACTGCAGGTATCATGGCAAGGTCAGACTTGTTAAGAGACCCATGGTTCTCACCTGCTGGATTCAGTAGAGGTCAATATCTAGGTATCACTAAACTTGCTTTCAATCCGAAACAAGGAAGTAGAGATGACTTATATCGTGCAAGAATTAATCCAATAGTCACATTCCCTGGACAAGGTACTGTACTATTTGGTGATAAAACAGCATTAACAACACCTTCTGCATTCGATAGAATTAATGTCAGAAGATTATTCATCGTATTAGAGAAAGCAATAGCAGCTGCTGCTCAAGCACAACTGTTTGAATTCAACGATGCATTCACAAGAGCACAATTTAGAAGTGCTGTTGAACCTTTCCTAAGAGATGTTAAAAACAGAAGAGGACTTGTAGACTTCTCAGTTATTTGTGATGAAACAAATAATACAGATACAGTGATTGATAGAAACGAATTCGTTTGTTCAATCTTTGTAAAACCTGCTCGTTCTATTAACTTTATTACATTGAACTTTGTTGCTGCGAGAAGTGGTGTAGAGTTTAGTGAAATCTATTCAGCAGTTTAAGGAGAGTAAAGAATGGCAACAATAGACCAATTTAAAGCAAACTTAATCGGAGGTGGTCCAAGAGCTAACCGATTCAAAGTCTTTATCCCTAGAACAGGAAACAAAATAGAGTTTCTATGTAAAGCTGCTGCGATACCAGGTTCATCATTCGGTGATATAACAATCAAACACATGGGTAATACATTAAAATTACCAGGTGACAGAGCATTCGAAGACTGGACTGTATCAATAATCAATGATGTTAACTTTGAAGTCAGAACAGGTTTAGAAGCTCATATGAATGAGATTGCAGGAACAGCTGATTCAAGAGGTTCAACTACTTTGGACTATCTGGTAGATAGAGCATTTGTAGAACAATTAGATAAAGCAGACGGAGTTCTAGCAAGATATGAATTTTTTAACATGTATCCTAAGTCAATAGCACCTATCACATTAGATTACGATGCAGGTGGAGATTCAGTAGAGACTTTTGATGCAGTATTCGCTTTTTCCCATTGGGAAAGAGTAGTCTAATAAGTGAAATTAACACCTAAAAAGGTGTTATAAATAATAGTATGGAATTATTCGGGTTTGAAATCACTCGTAAACGAGACGAGTTAAGAGCGACAGAGGTTGACAAGAAGGCAATCTCTTTCGTACCGCCAGTCGATGACGATGGCACACCAGTTATACAATCACAACCAGGTGGTTTTATTACAGGTGGTGCTTATGGGTCATACATCGACATGGAAGGTGGTATCAAAAATGAGGCAGAACTCATTAGAAGATACCGTGAAATCTCTTTAATACCTGAGTGTGACTCAGCAATTGAAGATATAGTAAATGAGTGTATTACTTCTGATACTTCGGATAGGATAGTATCACTCGACCTCAGAGATGCAAAACTCTCTGATAGCATCAAGAACAAGGTGCAAGACGAGTTTTATCACATCCTAAACATAATGAGATTCAATCAGAATTCTCATGAATTATTCAGAAAATGGTACATCGATGGTAGAGTCTACTTTCATAAAGTAGTGGACTCAAAAAGACCTAAAGCAGGTATCATCGACATCAGAAATATTGACCCAATAAAGATTAAGAAAGTTCGTAATATTGAGAAAGACAGAGACAATAAAACGAATGTTGAAAAGATTACAAAGATGGAAGAGTTCTATCTTTTCAACGACAGAGGTTTTGACAAGAGTGGTTCTGGAGAAGGAAACACCGTCAAGATTGCACCAGAGGCAGTATGTTATACTACTTCAGGTCTACTAGACTACACTAAAAATGTTGTAGTTGGGTATCTACATAAGGCAATGAAGACTGCAAATCAGTTGTCAATGATAGAAGATGCACTTGTTATCTATAGGATATCAAGAGCACCAGAAAGAAGAATCTTCTACATCGATGTTGGTAACTTGCCAAAGGCAAAAGCAGAACAGTATTTGTCAGATGTAATGAACAAGTATAGAAATAAACTTGTTTATAATGCTCAGACAGGTGAAATCAAAGACGATAGAAAACACATGTCAATGATGGAAGACTTTTGGTTACCAAGAAGAGAAGGTGGTAGAGGAACAGAAATATCTACACTTCCAGGTGGTCAGAACTTAGATGACATTGCAGATATAGAATACTTTAAAAAGAAACTATATCGTGCATTGAATGTACCTATCTCTCGTATGGAATCAGATAATGGTTTCAACATGGGTAAATCATCGGAGATTACGAGAGACGAATTGAAGTTTAATAAGTTTACTAATAGACTTCAAAAGAAATTTGCAAGAGTATTCAACGATATGTTGAGAACTCAATTGATTTTGAAAGAGATTGTAAGTGCAGAAGAGTTTGATAAGGTTAAAGATTTTATTCAATACGATTGGGCAACAGACAACCACTTTACAGAATTAAAAGATGCAGAAGTATTAAGAGAACGAATGGACACTCTAGGACAGATGAGTGAATATATCGGTAAATACTTCTCAGATGAATACATCAGAAAGTATGTGTTGCATCAAACAGAAGAAGATATAAAAATCATCGATACTCAAATCAAAAAAGAGGGTGGTGGAGATGAAAACAGTGACGAAAACGAAGATGACTTCGGAGGATTTTAATAAATGAATGATATATCAAAAGAAATAGTAGACCAGATTGAAGATGGTAAAATGGATAATGCCAAAGATTCTATCTTTAAAGGTTTACATCAAAAGGCTGCAGAGAATATCGACATGAAAAGAGTCGAATCTCAGGTAAATTGGATGGATAAGAAAGAGGACTAGTATGAAATCGTTTCAGCAAATGACCATAGAACTAAACGAGGCAAAAGTAAAGTTGCCTAGTGGTCATAAACAACTTAAAAATGAAGTAGTTAAAGCTGGAAGTAAGAAGTACGACTTAACTTATTCACAAAAAGGTAAAGAAGTTTTTGTATTTTTAGATGGAATGGACACAGGTGATACATACAAAAACTTGAAAGATGCTGAGAAAAGCATGAAAGACATTAAGAATGTTTTAAAGTCTATGGGAGAATCATTCTCTATAGACGAATTTAAGGAGTTATTCAATGAAACTAATATCTGAATATAACGATTACGCAATATCACCTGTAATCATCGAACAAAACGAGAAGGGTGAGAAAGAATACTACATCGAAGGTGTATTCATGCAATCCGAAATCAAAAACAGAAACGGCAGAGTCTATCCAAAAAACATTATGGAAAAAGAAGTTGGTCGTTATAGAAAAGAATTCATAGAAAAAGACCGTGCATTCGGTGAATTAGGACATCCAGAAGGTCCGACAATCAATTTAGATAGAGTCTCTCATTTAATTACATCACTAGAAGAAGATGGTGATAATTATATAGGGAGAGCAAAGATTTTAAGTACCCCAAATGGTCAAATCGTAAGAAGTTTGATATCAGATGGTGCTAAATTAGGTGTTTCATCAAGAGGTTTAGGTTCGCTTGAATCAAAAGGTGATGCACAATATGTTAAGGGTGACTTCCAGTTGGCAACAGCGGCAGACATCGTTGCAGACCCAAGTGCTCCAGAGGCCTTCGTTGAAGGTATATACGAAGGAGTCGAGTGGGTCATGGAGAATGGTATTCTCAAAGCAGTTGAACTTGAAGCAATGCAGAAGCAAATCCGCACTGTCCAAGCGTCAAAAATAGAGGAAACCAAATTAAATTTATGGAAAAGGTTCGTTGAGAGTCTATAACATATAAATAAAAAGTAAACTTAAATAAAAAGTTTAATACTCAAACAGGAGAGAAAAATGGCAGAGTTAGAAAATAACCTAGAAACAGTTGACGAAACTGTTGAAACAGTTGCAGAGGCAGGACAACCTGACGCTAAAGCTGAAAAAGGTGACAGTAAACCTGTTAAGCAAGGTTCATCAGATGCGGAGAAAATAGAATCCGGAAAAGGTGAGGTCGTAAAACCTGAAGAAAATCCTGTTGACAAATCAGTCACATCAGTTAAAAAGGCTGGTGACGAAACTAAACAAGTTAAAGATGCAGTGAACAAATCTGCACCTGCTCCTGAGAAATCAGAAAAACTTAAAGAAGATGACGATTCTGAGAAAGAAGTTGTTAAAGCAACTAAAATGGAATCAATCAAGGCGATTGTCAACAACATGAAGGAAATGACCAAAGAGGAACTTCAAAAAACTTTTGGCGAAATGTCAGAAGAAGAAGTTGACGAGACCTTGACTAAAGCAGAAGTCGCTAGAAAAATCGTTGAAATGCTAAAAGGAATGGACGAAGCATCAGTGCTTAAAGTTGCCGAGAAGTATGAAGACGAAGAAGAGGAAGAAGAGGAACAGAAAGAATCAGTTGAAGAAACTGTTGACACTGCCGAATTAGAATCTTCATTAGTAGAGATAGAAGTTGAAGACGACCTCAATGCAATCTCAGAAGCATTAGACTTGTCAGAAGAAAATGCAGAGAAAGCTAGAACAATCTTTAAAGCAGCAGTACAAAGTAAAGTTGCAGAGATTAAAGAGTCTTTAGAATCTCAGTATTCAGAAGAATTAAAAACCTCAGTAGAAAAAGTTAAAGGTGACCTTGCGGAAGCAGTTGACAAGTATCTTACCTATTGTGCAGAAGAGTGGACGAAAGAAAACGAACTTGCTATAGAAAGAGGTTTGAGAGCGGAAATGACTGAAAACTTTATCGAAGGAATGAAAACATTGTTCGTAGAACATTATGTTGAAGTACCAGAAGATAAGTACAATGTCATGGACGAACTCGCAAATAGACTCGATGAAATGGAACAAAAACTCGATTCAGAAGTTTCCAAGAATATGGAAGTGACTGAAGAGTTAGATTCATTGAAAAGAGCAAATGTGGTACAGGAAGCGTCTAACGACCTAACTGAATCACAAAAAGAGAAAATGGAATCACTTTCAAAAGGTGTAGACTTTAAAGACGCAGCAGACTTCGAAGAGAAGATTGCAGAAATCAAAGAAGCTTACTTTCCTGCAGAAGGTGACAACATTGCAGAAGAGATGACTGTAAGTAGTGAAGAAGGAACAGGTTCTTTCGAAGATGAGAAATCATTAGACGAAGTTCTTGACCCTACTATTGCAAGATACTCATCTGCTATAAGTAAACTAAAACCATTAGGTTAATTTAAAGGAAAAATGTAAAAATGTTTTTATCAGAAAATTTACAAGAAAAATGGTCTCCTATACTTGAGCACTCAGATTTACCAAAAATCGAAGACAACTATAAGAGAGCAGTAACCGCTGTCATTCTTGAAAACCAAGAAAAAGCTCTTAACGAAGATAGAGCAACTCTTGAAGAAGCAGCACCTTTAAATGCTACTGGCTCAGCGATTAGTAATTGGGACCCAATCCTTATTTCACTAGTTCGTAGAGCTATGCCAAATCTCGTTGCTTACGACATTTGTGGTGTTCAACCAATGACTGGTCCTACAGGTCTTATCTTTGCTATGAAAGCAAGATATAATGACGATGTAGACGCTACTAGAGANAANAAATCAGAAGCTCTTCATAACGAAGCTCGTTCAGATTATTCATCTCAAGCTCAAACTACATCTACTACTTTAGGTTCAGACCCAATTGGTGACCCATTCGACACTTCATCTCCTTCATACGCATCTACAACAGGTGCAGGTATGTCAACAGCTTCGGCTGAGAGTTTAGGTGACGCAGCAGGGAATCATTTTGCAGAAATGGCTTTCACAATTGAGAAAGCAACTGTGACTGCAAAATCCAGAGCATTAAAAGCTGAGTACACACTCGAATTAGCACAAGACCTCAAAGCAATCCACGGTCTTGATGCAGAATCAGAATTAGCAAACATCTTATCATCTGAGATTCTTGCTGAAATCAACCGTGAAGTTATCAGAAATGTTAACATTCAAGCAAAAACTGGTGCAGCTTCAACAGCTGTTGCTGGTACTTTCAACTTAGATGTTGATGCTAACGGTAGATGGTCAGTTGAGAAATTCAAAGGTTTGATTTTCCAAATCGAAAGAGAAGCTAATGTTATTGCAAAAGAAACTAGAAGAGGAAAAGGTAACTTTATCTTATGTTCTTCAGATGTTGCTTCTGCATTATCAATGGCTGGAGTATTAGATTATACTCCTGCTCTATCAACTTCTTTGAATGTTGATGACACAGGCAATACTTTTGCTGGTGTTCTTAACGGAAAAGTTAAAGTCTATATCGACCCTTATGCAGGTGTTGACTACATGACTGTTGGTTATAGAGGGTCTAACCCTTACGATGCTGGTTTATTCTACTGTCCGTATGTTCCATTACAAATGGTTCGTGCAGTTGGTGAGAATACTTTCCAACCTAAGATTGGTTTCAAAACAAGATACGGAATGGTATCTAATCCTTTTGTTGGTTCAACACCAGCAGACGGACTTGCTTCAGCAGGAACAAACCAATACTACAGAAAGATGGCTGTTTCAAACATTCTATAATCTGTATAATCGATTTATCGATACTAAAAGGGACTCAATTGAGTCCCTTTTTTTTGGCTTTGCAGTGGCACGATGCAGTATCAGAAATCACCGTCAGCAACTTGAACTACAGTAGTTCCTCTCTGCCTCCACATTTCGACAACTTGATTTCTGTCGTCAAAAACAATGTCAATTTTACCACCAACCTCTTCAAATTTATCTGCAAGGTCAGATTTGAATTCATCGTCTCTTCTGAAGTCACCGTCAGGTCTAAGAAAAAGACCTTGATGTCCTTCTCCAATCCACTCTGAAATCTGTTTCTCAGTGATACTTCTTTCTGATTCATTTCTTGCACTGAAGAAGGCAACATTGTCACCTTGTGCAATAAATCTTTTTGCAATGTCACAAACCCATTGAACAGGAGTATCAAATACTGTAGAATTTCTGAATGATTTCCAATCTGCAGGTTTCTGAGATACAAAATGTCTCCTATGTTCTACATCGGCAATAGTTCCGTCTACATCGAAAATTATTGTTTGTTTCTTTATCATGTGTCCATTATATAAAAAAAGTGACCGCTATGGCAACGCCTAAATATAAATAGTATATGTAATGGAGAATATAATGAAACAATATGAAAAACAAGTTAATGTCTTTGAAGGTCCTTGGTCAACTAAAGCATTCCCAAATGGTGAAGAAACAACAGAAGGTGTTATCAGTAGAAAGATGATTACACTATATGAGAAAGACGGATACCTATGTGAGGAAGAAGTCACTAGAGAATATAGAGGTAATGATTACTTCGACACTTCAACAAATAAGAGAGTATTAAAACTTGACAACAATTAATAAATCAATTCTAAATAAGAACAACTTTAGATTACTAATAGATAAGATACCAACAGTTGAATACTATGTTCAATCTGTTAATATACCTGGTATTACATTCAATGAACTTAGACAAGGTGCTGGTGTTGGACTAGATGCATATTTTCCAGGTGATAAAATTGAATTTGGTAAACTAACTGTTAAGTTCTTAGTAGATGAAGATTTAGAAAACTTCAAAGAAGTTTATGATTGGATGAATGCAATAATACCCATTAGTGACCCCACAGATTTTGCAAACTACACACAAACCACAAAGACTAAAACTGGTTTAACAAGTGGTGTTGATAATGATTTGAATCAGTATTCTGATATTACATTGGTCACAAATACAAATAAGAACATACCAAATAAGTTCTTTAGATTTCATGACTGTTTTCCTACATCATTAGGAGAACTAGAACTGATATCTGGTGCAGAAAATGACCCTGTGACATGTCAAGTAGAGTTTATATTCTCTTACTATGACATTCAAACCACTTCTTAAAACCCCTTATAAATACTAGTATATTATGATATAATGGAGTCATATGACTTTAGATGAAATTAAATTGATGTGGAAAGAAGACTGTGTTGTCGATGATATAGAACTCGACAAATCAAGTCTTGATGTTCCTAGACTACACGCTAAGTATTCAGAACTACTTTCTGATACTCTGGTTAAACTCAAACAAAAACAATTTCAATACAATCTTCTCATTAAAGATAAGTGGTTGTGGTTCAATGGTAAACTTGATAAAGAAACTATTGATAAACACGGTTGGCAAGATGACCCATTTGATGGTATGAAAGTAATGAAAGCAGATATGCATTACTTCTTTAATTCAGATGAAGACTTAACTAAACTCAAAGCACAAGAAGAACTATTAAAAATACAAATGGACTTTCTCAAAGAATGTATGCAGAACATTACTTGGAGACACCAAACGATTAAGAACACAATCGATTGGAGAAAATTTATGGCAGGACAATAATGTTATATGAAAACTATCTTTATGGATTACCAGGATTCTTTACAGAAGAAGAGTGTGATACGATAATTCGAATTGCTGATACAGTAGAAACAAAAGAGGGTGCTGTAGGTGAGGGAACTAAAGAAAATAAAGATGGTCATATTACCGATGAGATACGAAGTTCTTTAATAAATTGGATAGGTCCACAACAATTACCAATTGAAATTGAACAGAAGATTGATGATGCTATGAACATGGCATTAAAAGATACTGGTTGGGGTTATCATATAGACTATAGACAACAGTATCAATTCACAACTTATAACGCACCTGATATAAATCAAAAGAAAGTAGGTGATTTCTACACTTGGCATACAGATGCAGGTCATCAATTAGATGAAAGAGGTCAGTTAAGAAAACTAAGTTTTACATTACAATTATCTAGTCCAGAAGATTATGAAGGTGGTTATTTTCAATGGTTAGAAACAGTAAGATGTTTTGATGGAATGAGAGATAATGCAACTGTAGATATGACCAATGGTATAAAAACTTTACCATATTCGGTTAAAGATAGAGGTTCAATCTTCTTTTTTCCTTCATTCGTACACCATCAAGTCACTCCTGTGACAAGAGGAACAAGAAAATCTTTTGTTGGTTGGTGTGTCGGAAATCAATATGTCTAACATAGTCAAAGTATCAAAGATTGATGAAGTCTTTTTAAAGGTTCATTGTGATGATGGACTTGCAAGAGACTTATTTGATTTCTTTTCTTTTACAGTTCCAAATGCAAAGTTCATGCCTTCATACCGAAATAAATTTTGGGATGGAAAGGTAAGACTATTCTCTATTAAAACACATAAGATTTACATTGGTTTATTACCTTACATTGATGAGTTCTGTAAAGAAAGAGGTTTTGAATTTGAGGGTGTAGAAGAAGTTTTAGGTATAAAAGAGAGGGAACCTGAATTAGATGAGTTTGTCAAGTCACTTGACTTACCATTTGAACCTCGTGGATATCAATTAGAGGCATTAAAATCCAGTCTTCAGTATGGAAGACAACTATTATTATCTCCTACTGCATCTGGTAAATCATTAATCATATACATGTTAGCAAGATACTATGATAAAAAAACAATTATTATTGTACCAACCACATCACTTGTCGAACAAATGACAAAAGACTTTATAGATTATGGTTATAAAGATAAAGTCTGTAAGATATATCATGGTCAAGAAGTATTTGATGCCCCTATAACAGTCACTACATGGCAATCATTCGCAAAAGCTCCTAAGGAGGTGTTAGAGTCTTTTGATGTTGTTGTTGGTGACGAGGCACATTTATTTAAGGCACAAACACTTAAAGGTATCTTAGAGAAAATGAAGACTACTGCAATTAGAATAGGTACAACAGGTACATTAGACGGNACAGAAGTTCATAGATTGCAATTAGAAGGTCTTTTTGGTCCTGTTAAAAAGGTTATATCGTCTGCAGAGTTAATAGAAGAGGGTACGATTGCAAGTATTGATATACAATGTATCATACTTCGTCATACTAAACAGAAAAAAATGTCATACCAAGATGAAATGGATTACATCGTATCACATCAAGGTAGAAATCAATTCATAACCAATCTAGTCGGTTCCCTTAGAGGAAACACTCTGGTACTGTTTCAATACATAGAGAAACATGGTCAACCATTATGGGAGTTATTCAATCCTATGGTCAGTAGAATGAAAGGTACACTACATTATGTACATGGTGCAACTGATACAGAAGATAGAGAGGCAGTCAGAGAGATTGTTGAGAACTCTAAAAAGAAAAATAATGTCATACTAGCATCATACGGAACCTTCTCAACTGGTGTTAACATAAAGAAAATTGATAATGTGGTCTTTGCATCTCCTTCAAAATCAAGAATTAGAAACCTACAATCTATTGGTAGAGGTCTTCGTAAGACTTCAGGAAAGGATTCAATGAGATTGTTTGATATATCAGACGACTTACAATGTAATAACCATACTTTAAATCACTTGAAAGAAAGGATAAATATCTATAACGAAGAAAGTTTTCCTTACACAATACAACAATTTGATTTAAAATAATGGCATCACCCTCAGATTTAATTCCACAAAAATACGAAGTCTTAAAACTAAGAAATGGTTTAGAGGTAGTCGGTATGACAAGAGATACTTCAAAAGGTATTGAAATCACTTTACCGATGGTCTGCAAATTGAATGCAGGTCAAACACCTGTTGAAACACTTGCAACATTTTATCCATATGCACCTTTGACATCAGACACATC
>JGI20158J14315_10002969_pt1 | contig 11478 bp, 12 predicted proteins | sample COG_08_FD_14315 | JGI IMG/M metagenome (IMG submission 14315)
ATTTTGATGAGGTGAGAAAACTTAAAAAGGAACTCTCAATAGTTAAACAGGAAAGAGATTTGTTAAAAAAGGCTGCCGCGTATTTTGCAAAGGAATCCCAGTAAAATACGCATGGATTAAAAATAATAGGAATGATTTTTCTATCTCTACTTTGTGTAACTTTATGAAAGTTTCGCGTAGTGGATATTATGAATGGCTAAGTCGTCCAATCAGTAATAGGGATCAAGAAAATATAAGATTAATAAAAATGATTAAAGAAATATTTATTCAAAATCGCTATATTTATGGAACCAGAAGAATTAGCAAAAAGTTATCAGAAAATGATATATTTATCAGTAGACGCAGAATTGGTAAATTAATGGCAATAGCAGAGCTTACCTGTAAAACTAAACGCAAGTTTAAAGTTACAACTGACTCAAGGCATAACAAGCCAATATCTCCTAATTTATTAAATAGAAATTTTGATGTTATTTATCCTAATAAGTATTGGGTAGGAGACATAACTTATATTCCTACATCAGAAGGATGGTTATATCTAGCAACTGTAATTGATCTTTATTCAAGGCAAATTGTTGGTTGGTCTATGGCGGATAATATGAGGTCAAAACTTGTTAATGACGCTCTAACAATGGCAATCTGGAAAAGAAAACCCAAGAAAGGGTTAGTTTGGCACTCAGACAGAGGTAGTCAATATGCCTCTGATAGTCATAGAAATATTCTGAAAGATCATGGAATTATTCAGAGTATGAGTAAAAAAGGTGATTGTTGGGATAATGCAGTCGCAGAATCATTCTTCCATACCTTAAAAACAGAATTAACAAATCATTATCAATTTAAAAATAGACAAGAAGCTAAAAATATAATATTTGAATATATTGAAGTTTTTTACAATCGAATTCGAATTCACTCTGCTAATAATTATTTAGCACCAGTCGAGTTTGAAAAAAGAAACAGGTTTTTAAAGAAATCTTTAAAATCTGTTTAAATTTAGTGTCCGGAAAACTGTTGACAGATCACAGAGTATCCCCAGAAAATATAAAGAAAAATGATAAAGGCTGTAACCCTTATAAGATATGGCTCAGCGTGTGAATCCCATTGCTAACTTTTTCCACACGATGTGAATCCTTGTTTTATAAGGCTTTACTAGTTGGTTAAAAAGTTCGTGAATTTTCAACCGAACAGACGGTAATTACTTTTTACAAAAAATTTACCATTAATTTTTAGGATTAAACTCAACCAGAATCCTTTCCTTCTCGCCCTCAAATCTAATACCCTCATTTTCAAATACACCAACCACCTTTTGCATCGTCTCAATCCTCAAATTTCTAGCACCTCTTTCAAAGTCGCCAATCGTTGATTTGGTAATTCCGGCTTTTTTACACAACTCCTCCTGATTCCAATCCAGAAGCATTCTGGCAGCTTTGCACTGTTTGTAATTAATTATTATATTCATGCTCTATTAACTTGATAAGTCAGTCTTTTAATATTACTATGCAGTTTATTAGTATTGATACTAATATTCTTGGATATGGTTATTGTAGAATAATCATTTAATTTCACAATCTTAAATTTTTCTCAATTATGTTTACAAAAATAGATAAAAATCTGGATAAGGTTAATCAGGTTAAAAGTTTGGCATTTTCAATAGCTCATGAAACTAGAAACCCTCTTGCGGGGATTAAAGGCTGCTGTGAGCTGATGAAAAATAGTTTAAATGAATTAATCGAATATATTGATTTGATTTACGATTCCTCAAGTCAAGGGCTGGCAATAATTGATATGATTTTGAATAATATCAAGGATGGCAATATTGATAAGAGTAATTTTATTGATCTATCGATTTCTGATGCAATCAAAAAGGCAATTAAACAATACGCTTATAAAAATAAGGATGAGAAGGGTTTGGTAAGTTTTGATCTTAATGATGATTTCATTTTTAAAGGCGATGAAAATATGATGATTTTTGTTATTTTTAATCTGCTAAAAAACTCCCTTTATTATAAATCAAAAATTGAGATCAGAACCCAAACAAAGTCTGATGGCAATTATCTCTATTTTAAAGATTACGGCCCTGGGATTGAGAAAGATAAATTATCACTAATCTTTGAGAGCTTCTTCACTTCTGGTAAAAAGGATGGAACAGGTTTGGGGCTTCCATTTTGCAAGAGAGTAATGGAGTCTTTTGGTGGAGATATTGTCTGTGAGTCTGAGCTGGGTGAAGGTGTTGAATTTGAGATAAGATTTTAGGATTAGAATTAATTATAGAATTTGACAAATAGGAAGCCAACAAAAAATGAGTTAATAATTGAAAAATAAGTATAATCTTATAGTATCTCTCTCTTTGAAAGAAGAGTTTAAACTTGAATTAATTTAAAAATTAAATGGATATAATACAATATTTACATATAGTCCCAACAATAGCTCTTCTAGCGATTTTTGGAAGGATAATTACAAAAGATAATTTTGCCTCCTCTCTACTTTCAGGATTGCTTGTAGTATCATCAGTTATTGCTGTAACTTCACGATATATTCCTGCTTATAATTTATTAATAATCAAAGTCCTGTTAGCTGTTGGGGTTTTATTATTCCTATATGAAATAATCAAAAACACAAAATTACATGAGAATTATATAAAAAACAACTTGTTGATTGACAGAAATAATCTGATAGCAATCTCTGCCATAGCTTTAATTGTTACAATATATCTAATCAGTTTTCATTATCAATTTTTACCTTTTGAATCACATTCTGTGCTATATTTTGCACCTTCCTTTGAAATTTTAAAGGCTGATTATATAGGTAATCTTAGAGTTTCAACTCATTATCCATCCGAATTTTCTGCGATGCATCTTATACCATCTGCCGCAGTTTCTGTTGTTGGATTTTTAAATCCAAATCCAAGTTTAGCCTATTTTACGGAAATAAGATATATTCTTGCGATCATCTTTTTCACTAATTTTGTATACTCATTATATGTAATTCTAAAACCTAATCCTTGGAAGTTATTTTTTATATGCCTTTTGGTGTTTGGTATTTATGGCGAAGAGATAAATTACAATTTATATGTTTCTTCATTCATATATATATTTGTTATATTAGAAATATTTCTTAGGGTTCTTAAGATTAGCTTGGAAGGAAAAGATGATAACTATCAAAGAAAGGTATTGGAATTATTATTTTTTGCTGTAATGCTAATTATTTGCAAAGCTCCAATATTTTATATAGCTGGTGCATTTGCTTTTTACATATGGTGGAAAAATAAAGAATTAAGATTTGCTCCGCTTACGATATTTGGAGGAATATTGGTTTTGGCCAATATATATAGCTGGCTTGATATATCGTTTATTTCGACAGAATCAATAAGGAATGCTTCTAAATTCACTCTAAAAGGGGGCTTTGAATTTAAAGGGATGATTGGATGGAGTCTTCAAGATTCAATAAAAGATTTAATTGAGCTTGGAGATAGAGGCAGAAAGGTAACTGGCTTCTTTATATTATTTTATATAATAGCAAAATATTATGCTGTATTTTTATTGATAAATCTAAAAGGTAAGAAATTTAAAGAATTACAAATTTTTGATAAATCCTTAGTAATATATTCAGTTGTATCTTTGGTTGGCATTTTGGCAGTTCGTAATAATGAAGATATAGGACATCAGGCTCACGCTTATTTTTTGATGTCAATTTTGAGTTGTTGCGCATTAATTGTCTTCTTGTTAAACAAGAACTTGGATAACTATATTAAGGCAGCTTTAATCTCAACATTTATTATTTTTGCTATGCCTAATAAGTTTTTTGGCCTATTACTACCAAATAGGGCTACCTTTAATGCAAATAATTATAAATATCTAAAATACCAAGATGCAGATTTGCAGAGTACATCTCAAAAGTCTTATATAATTAAGGATGATGAGCCTTATTGGAAATCAGAGCTTAATTCCCAACTATCTGGACTTAGGATAAATAGTACAGATACTAATTATATAGATTATGGTCAAATTAGACATTGGATTATAGGAGCTGAAGAGAAGATTGTTTATTGTCCTTCCGTCTTAGTTAAATGCAATACTGATGTAGATTTAAGCGAAGAAGATCAAGGTAAATGTGAATATTGTAAAAACACTGATAAACCATAATGCATATAATATCTCATCGAATTAACACCATAAAAGATCTTAAGAAAATTGATTATTCATATGGAATAGAGATTGATATTCGCTATCATAACAATGACTTAATATTGCACCATGACCCTTTATATCACCACGAAAATTCGCCGGAGAAATTTGAGGATTTATTAGCTGAATATGTCAAGAGTCATAAGGGTACTATAATTCTAAATATAAAGACAGAAGGAATAGAGCTACAATGTATTAATTTAATGAATAAGTATTCTTACAAAAACTGGTTTTTCTTGGATTTATCTATGCCATATTTTGTGATTTATTCAAATAAAGCTGCATCCGGTGAAATTGAAGGATTCACCCCAAATAATCTTGCTGTACGTTTTTCAGAATTTGAACCAATTGAATATGCCTTGTCATTTAAAAATAAAGTAAGATGGGTATGGATAGATTGTTTTACCAAAATGCCTTTAAACAAAGAAAATTATAAAATATTAAAAGATGCTAACTTCAAATTATGCCTTGTTGCTCCAGAGTTACAAAAGCATAAGATAGAAAGATCTTCTGAGTTTCAAGAAATTCTACAAAAAAATAATATAAAATTAGATGCGGTATGCACAAAAAAACCTGAACTATGGAACAAATTATAAAATTTCCTAAAATTGATCTAAATGATGTAAAAGGAGTATTACTAGATCTAGATAATACTCTTTATCACTATGATAGTTGTCACATCAAAGCAATTACACAATGCTATTCTAACTATAAAAACCATCTAGATATAGATATATCTTTTAATGATTTTTCCACTATATATCGTCAAAAAAGAGATTCAGTTACCAAAAGATTAAGTCCCGGGGGCGCTTGCAGATCAAGATTATTTGCCTTCCAAGAAATGTTTGAAGAGTTTGATTTAGATAATAATTGGGAATTAGCAGCACAATATGAGGAAATTTACTGGAGTAGTATTATCAAAAATATGATTCTTGCTAAAGATGCATCAATCTTTCTAAAGGAATGCAAAAAGTTTCAAATAGATATATGTATAGTTAGTGATATGACTGCAAATATACAAATAAGAAAATTACAAAAGTTAGAAGTTGGTAGTTATATTAAATATCTAGTCACCTCGGAAGAAGTTGGGTCAGAAAAGCCTAATCCAAATATGTTTAAAGCGGCCTTAAATAAACTTAATTTAAATGCACAGGAAGTAATCATGATCGGTGATAGCGGAAGTAAAGATATAAAAGGAGCTGAAGCTTTAGGCATAAAATCCTATAAAATATCTATAGAAAATATATGATACCAGGTTTATTAAAAAATAAAATTAGCGTTGAGTTCTATAGGTTTATTGTTGTAGGGGTTTGGTCTACCATAATAAACTATGGAATATTTTATATTTTACTTGAGTTTTTAAGCGTAAATTACCTCACCTCTTCAGCTGTAGGTTTTATTTCTGGCGTATTTGCTGGCTATGGTTTTAATAGAAAATGGACCTTTAAAGTTGAAAAAGAGAAAAAGAACACAGAAATCATAAAATACTATACTGTTTACATAGTATCTTTAATATTGAGTTTGTTGTTTTTAAAGATTATAGTTGATGTTGTTGGGGTCGATCCAAGGATAGCTAATATATTGGCTATAGGCCTAACAACATTTACTAATTTTGTCGGAATAAAGATGGTTGTATTTAAATGAACACTGTGACTAAAAAAATTTTTATAGATAGATATGGCAACAATAGATTAAAAGAAATCCTTAGCTCCAATATTTTCTGGATAGGTCTTTTGATTAAAGTCATATTAGCGTTTACGCTAGCCTCAAACTTCTTAACAGATCTCTTTATCCCATTCACGGATTATTATGTTGGAAGTGGCTTTAAAAACCCCTATGAACACTTTATAAGCACAGACAGATCTAATGCTTTTCCCTACCCAGCATTAATGCTTTATATTATCAGTATCCCAAGAGTAATATTTGGTTTTTTTGCAGATTGGAGCGTCATCTCTTCCTCAACTATTTTCTTGGCAAGATTACCAATATTACTGGCAGATTTTTTAATTTTAGTTCTCTTATCTCGTTTAATAAAGGAGCATAGTAAGAAGATTCTTATTTATTATTGGCTATCCCCAATATTAATTTATATAAACTATATACATGGTCAACTTGATGTAATTCCAGTTTCTATACTTTTTGTTTCTTTATATTTCTTATTTAAAAGAAAGTTTGAGTATTCTTCTGTATTTTTAGGGTTAGCAATTGCTGCTAAGACTAATATGGTAATTGTACTGCCATTCTACTTTGCCTACCTACTATATTCAAAAACTATAAATATTAGGCAATTAGCATTAAATCTTTTAATTGTAATTACCAGCTTTCTACTTGTTAACCTCCCTTATCTCTTCAGTTCTGAATTTATCCAGATGGTTCTCAATAATAAGGAGCAAGTTAAAATATTTGATTTCAGCTATAATTTTCCAGATGGAAACATTCTGTATTTTGCACCTTTAGCTTATTTATTCCTATTTATAACCGCAATAAATCTAAAAGGCTTTAGTAAGGATGTTTATATGATGTTTTTGGGATTTAGTTTTGGTATAATTGCCTTAATGGTTTCCCCAATGCAAGGTTGGTATTATTGGATAATACCATTTTTTATATATTTTCACTCCAAGAGATCTAATTCGAAATTTGATTTTACATTAGTATTGTTTTTGGGATTGCAGATAGCTTATTTTGTATATTTCTTGCTAATAAAGAATTCTGATTATTTGGAAGTATTTCAAGTTATAGCTCCTAATATTGCTGCAACATCCAATACTTATCAGTTCTTGCAATCTATTGGAATGAATGCGGATAAGATCTCTAATTTATCATTTACATTACTGCAAGCCATGTTGCTAGCAAATTGCATATTTATATATAGATCTGGTATTAAAAGTTACGCTAATTATAAAATATTTTCACATCCATTCTTACTTGGAATTTGTGGAGATTCTGGGGCCGGTAAAACAACTATCTCAAATTCAATAGAGTCAATTTTTAAAAATAGAAACACCACTATAATACGTGGTGATGATATGCATAAATGGGAAAGGGGAAATGATAACTGGAATAACCTCACCCATCTAAACCCTAAGTCAAACTTCTTACATGATGAAATATCATATCTAAAAGCTATTAAAAATAGTGAAACAATTAATAGAAGAAATTATGACCATGATACTGGTAAATTTACTGAAGAAAAAAGATTTAAACCTGGTAATTTAGTAATTTTTGAAGGTCTGCATAGTTTTTATATAAAGCAGATGAGGGATTTATATGATTTAAAAATCTTTGTTAACCCTTCGGAAGAATTAAGAAAATATTGGAAAGTTAATAGGGATACAAAAAAACGCGGATATTCTAAAGATAAAATCCTAAAGCAGCTAGATAGTAGGCAAAAGGATTCAGAAAAGTTCATAAAAGCACAGCTAAAATATGCTGATATTGTAGTGGAGCTACTTACCAACAAGAAAGTAAGCAGCAGCAATGAATCAAATATAATCCTTAAAATCACCGCAAGTAATTCATTTTATCTAGAACCAATATTTAACGAACTATCAAAAATAGAATCAATTAAATCTAAACATGAGTATGAAGATGAAGATAGGCAATCCATAGAAATAGATGGAATTATATCCACTGAGGAGGTAGATGGAATCGCCTCTAATTTATTTTTAAGTAGAGAGCTAGAGGATCTTGGGATTAACAATCCATTTTGGAATAAAGATTATCTTGGGGTTATACAATTATTTACCACCTATTGCATTATCAAAAACCTAGAACACGAAAAGAATAAATAATAGTAAATGAAAGAAGAGATTAAAAACTTAGTTAATATATCAAGAAAAATAGGATCTTACCCAGAATTTGTTCAAGGTGGAGGTGGTAATACCTCGGTAAAAATTGATGATAATTTAATGGTAATCAAAGCATCTGGATATCTATTAAAAGATATGACTAAAAGTGATGGTTTTGCATTCGTGAATTACAATGATATTAATGATCATATCAAAAATGATGGTATATCAAGTAATACAGAAGATGGGTTTAGTAATTTTATTAAAGAAAAAACCTCTAAAATAGATAACTACCCAGCTTTAAAGCCTTCTATAGAAACAGGATTCCACGCCTTGCTACCATACAAATACATAGTTCATACACATTCAGTTTATTCCAATATACTTTGCTGCTCCTCGGAGGGAAAAGAAATAGTTCAAAAACTATTTCCTCACTCAACTTGGGTTAAATATGCCAATCCAGGAAGGGATATAACCATTGAAATAGGTAAGGCAACCAAAGATAAGGGATCAGATATAATATTTATGCAAAATCATGGAATTATTGTTTGTGCCGATAATGCTAGCGATGCTGAAAAACTTCATGAGTCGGTAAATAATAAAATCATAAATCATTTTAACATTAGCTCCGATTATAAATTAGAAGAAGTTTCCTTAGATATTGATGATGTAAAAGAAAAAGTAATATTTCCTGATCAAGTCGTTTATCTTTTATCGGAAGACCTAAGAGTTACAAATGCTGGTTTAGAAACCTTATATGCTTATGACTACATAGTTAAAAAAATCATGAATCTTGGACTTACTCCAAACTTCATTTCAAAAGAAGATATAAATTACATTGAAAGTATGGAAAGTGAGAAATATAGAAAATCTTTAATTAAAAAGTAAAGGATGCAAATAATTATTCCAATGACAGGTTACGGCTCCAGATTTAAAGCTGCGGGTTATGACGAGCTAAAGCCATTCATCAAAGTTCATGGTAAGCCTATTATTGAATGGGTAGTAAAAATGTTTCCTGGCGATGAAGACAAAATTACTTTTATTTGCCAAGAAAAACATTTGGAATCTCTTGATTATATAAAGCCTGAACTCAGTCGCATTGCTCCAAATGCAAAGATATTTTCTGTTAAAGATTGGCAAAAGAAAGGTCCTGTTTATGATGTCTTAAGAGCATCTGAAATTATTGACGATAAATTGCCCACAATTATTTCATACTGTGATTACTATATGCATTGGGACTACCAATTATTTAAAAAAGAGGTTGTAAATAGAAATTCAGATGGATCTGCACCTTGTTACAGCGGATTCCATCCGCATTTAATACCAAAAAAAAATCTTTATGCATCATGTAAGGTAGATAAAGATGAAAATCTAATTGAAATTAAAGAAAAATTCTCATGGGAAGAAGATAGAACTAAAGCGCAGCATTCTCCTGGAGTTTATTATTTTAAAACAGGAGAAATATTAAAGAAATATTGTAGGGAAATGATTGAGGCAGATGATAATATAAATGGAGAATATTATGCCTCATTACCACTTAACTATCTAGTAAAAGACAATCTAAAAGTATGGTGTCCAAATAATGTAACTAATTTTTGTCAATGGGGAACACCAGAGGATCTAGAAGAATATTTATTTTGGATGAACATTATTAAAGAATTTAAGATATGATTATATTAATACCAATGGGAGGAAAAGGCACCAGATTCTCTGATGCTGGATATAAAATTAATAAAGCATGTATTCCAACAACTGATCGTCATAGTGGAGAAAAGCTACCTATGGTAGTATGTGCAATGAAAGATATCCCTGGTATAAATGATCCAAGAAACAAAATTATATGTGTAGATAGAGATTTTCACAAAACTAATGGCACAGAGGAAACTATTCAAAAATTCTTTCCAAACACAATATTCATTCATGACCATGTAATGCTAGATCAGGCCTTTGGATGCTTTCTTGCCAGAGAGTTTTTGCAAAGCAAGGATGAGCTTTTTATCGGAGCTTGCGATAACGGCTTTGTTTATAATGAAAAAGAGTTCCAAAGAGCTAAATCTGAATTTGATGTATTAATGATTAGTCATAGTAATGATGACAATATTGCCCAAAATCCAAACGCTCATAGTTGGGCAAAGTTAAAGCCAAACTCAAAAGAGTTAGAGGTAATATCTTTGAAGAAAACAGTCAGTGACAATCCTATGAATGACCATGCAACAACAGGAATGTTTTGGTTTAAACATGCATCAAATTTCCTAAATAATCTTGAAGATATGATATGGAAGAAAGATACATTAGATGGCAAATATTATGTTGATAAGGTTTTGCAATATTGTATTAATTCTGGATTAAGAGTTGGTTATTTTGATGTAAAATATATTTGCTGGGGAACTCCAGATGATTATGAGAATTATGAAAAAACAATTTCTTATTGGAAAGAGTTTGCAAAAAAAGAAAACATCCTATGAAAAAAACATCTCCTGACCTTTCTATTGTTATTCCATGTTTTAACGAAGCAAAAAATGTTACTCTTGTATTAGAGCAATTACAGAATATTATTAAACAAAGTAAATATTTCCTAGAAGTTATAGTTATAGATGGAGGATCGACAGACAATACCCCAAAAGAATTGCAGGAAATTTTTAAATCACTACCTGAAGATAATTTTAAGCTAATTTTAAATAAAAAAAGAGGTGGATATGGCGCTGATATTACAAAAGCACTATCTAAAGCTAAAGGCAAAATATTGTCATGGACTCATGCAGATATGCAAACAGATCCTGAAGATGTTATTAAAGCCTTAGATTTATATAAAAATAGTAAAGAAGAGAAAGTAATTATTAAGGGCAAAAGAAAAAATAGAAAATTATCAGAAGCCTTTTTTACTTTTGGGATGCAAATGATTGTATTTCTTGTGCTTAGAAAATATTTAGATGATATCAATGCTCAACCAAAGCTATTTTCAAAAGAATTTTATAATAGACACATAAAAAACAAAGCTCCATCAGATTTTTCCTTAGATTTATATCTGTTATATCAAGCAAAAATAAATGGCTATAAAATTAAAGAAATTCCTGTATATTTTAAAGACAGAATTCATGGAGAAGCAAAAGGTGGGGGTAGCTTCAAGACTCGTATAAAATTAATAAAAAGAACATTCCAATATATTTGTGAGCTAAAACTTAAATTAAGACCTAGCTCAAAATAATTACAGTTCTAATTAAAATATAAAGTCATCTTCGCTTAAATTAAACTGTCCATTTAGATCAATAGCAAAATCACTATTTTTATCTTTGATCACAGTACGACCATTTTCGACTGTAAATTCGAATGAATCAAAGGATAAATATTCTTCAATTTCAGTTAATTTTATCCGCTCCTTGCTCAAAGGCTTCTATTTCATAGAAATATCATTGTGATCTGTCAACAGTTTTCCGGACACTAAATTTAAACAGATTTTAAAGATTTCTTTAAAAACCTGTTTCTTTTTTCAAACTCGACTGGTGCTAAATAAT
>JGI20158J14315_10002974_pt1 | contig 11462 bp, 9 predicted proteins | sample COG_08_FD_14315 | JGI IMG/M metagenome (IMG submission 14315)
TTTTCTGCTTCTTCTGTGTGAAAAAAAAGGATGTGAAATGCGTTAGAAATTCATTCATTCGCGTAGTAGCTCTGAACGGAAGAGAAGAGCGCGTTTATTACTATACACACAGTGCAGAGGAGAGAAAGAGTTTATTATAAGTTTCGTCATGGGTGGAGGAGAAGAGTTCTTTGCGTCTTCTTTGTCTTCTTCTTCTTCCTCGAAGAAAGACGGAGACGATGCGTTTGCGTTTCCAGAGCGAGATTCGGACGAGGAAAATTTGGACGAGGAAAAAGAAGAAGGCGAGAAGACGCGCGTGATGAAGACGAGAGTTTCAAAGGAAGAAGAAGACAAAGAAGATGAAAAGAGTGAAGAGGACGATTCAGAGGACGATTCTTCGGTTTCAGAGGAGGAATTGGAAGAGTACGAGAAGTTGGACGACACCTTGAACACCGATTCAAAAGGTGCTGGTGGTCAAAGTGGTGATTTTGTGAGATCATCATCTTCATCCGATAGACCGAACGAAGAACACGACAAAGAGTACTACCCAAACGCCGGTCCGAAAACAAAAGACGAACACGAACGTCAAACAAAACTCCGCTTGATGATTATTCGCCAACGCGATAAGGAGTTTAAACTTGATCAAAAGTTTAAATCGAAATCCATCGTCGCGTTGAACAACGAAGCGGTGGAAGCGTTGAAAAAAGGCGACGACATCGAAGCGATTGCAAAGTACGCGAAAGTGTTTCGAAAAGCGCACGAGAATAACTTAACGCACGAGTTAATGCACGTGTGTCACTCAAATCGTGCGGTGGCGTATTTGAACTTGGGTTTGTTCGAAGAGGCGTTGTGGGACGCGAATAAATCGCAAGATTTAGCGAACGAGAGATACTATCGAACGCAATCCGCCGGCGGTCAAGTCTTGAACGTGTTCGTCAAAGGGTACGCGAGAAAAGGGTTCGCGTTGATGGGTTTGCGCATGCACCGATTAGCAAAATCAGTCTTCGAAACCGGGCTGGAATTTTCCCCTAAAGACGAGGAGTTGAAAAGAGGTTTGGAAGAAGCCGTCGTCGCCGTCTTGGAGGATTTGCACAACGGGAAAGGTTTCGTCAAAAATCGAGAGACGTTCCAGTGCTTACCAGCGCCAGAAAAGAAACATCAACAAGAACGACTGACGAATTTACCGTACGCGAGTCCGTTACACAGAGTGCATCCGAAAGATATGCTCCCGACGCAGCTTTTAACGCCGTTCCAAGCGGAAAATGATTACCATTTGAAAGATACGTATAATTACATGACGGTTCAAGCCGATATCGCGATACCGAAGAGACATTTCAAATACTTGGAAGATACGGTGAGACGCAAACAATATACTAAAGCCATCGAGATTGCGATCAAAAAACTCCAAAATGAAAATAAAGACGTTCGAGCGTTACATCTCGGATGTGGTGCCGGGTTGATGACCATGCACTTACTCGACAAAGGCGCGCACCACGTCACCGCGTGCGAGAGATGGTTGTACCAAGCCATGGCGTGTAAAGAAAACTTGTTGAACAACGGATTCTGCGACGATCAAGTGAAAGTGATTTATAAAAGGCCCACGGATTTATCTTTACTCGCGGACGTTCCGGTGTATTGCAACTTGTTTTTGAACGATATCATCGACGACGGATTACTCTCCTCCGGTTTAATCCCGTCCACGAAGCACTGTCTGCAAAATTTACTCTTGCCGGACTGTATCGTCTTACCGTCGTCCGCGACCGTGTTCGCGCAAGCGATTGAGATTAAATCGAGAAATATTTGCGGGTTAGACGTTTCCGCGATGGATTTATACCGTTCGCACCCGACGTACTCCGCCGGTGTCCCGATTGATCCGGACTCTTACAGAGCGCTTTCGAAACCGAAGGAAATTTGGCACTTTGATCTCGGAAATCCGCCCGAGGCGAGCGATCAAAAGTTTGTCGATTTCGAGTTTACGAAAGACGGGACGTTTAACGCCGTTTTGTTCTGGTACGAACTACACTTGATCGAGGACGTGAAAATATCGACCAGAGGCGTTACGAATGAGGAGGAGTTTGGCGACGCCGATGATGATGATGATGAGAACATCGTCGTATCGAGTTTAACGCCTTCACTTTTCTACCTCGACGGCGAGATCAAATCGTACGCGAACCACGTCGTTCCGATCAAATGTTCGCACAACACGGTCGCCATGCAATTTACCGTCGAAGACGCGGATTACATGCATATGATGAAGAAAGATGCGAGTTTTCCAAAGTATCAGTTTTCGATTTTAGCGGACGAAAGGCGAGCCAAGGCGTACGACGCGGCGATTCAACGACAGATAAAATTCTTAAAAAATCGCGAAGGATACGCGAACGTTCTCGATATCGGTTCCGGATCTGGTTTATTAACGATGATGGCTGCTCGTGCAAACGCGGACACGGTGATCTCCTGCGAAATGCTTCCATCCCTCGCCACGTGCACTCGCCGAAACGTGGCCCAAAACAACCTCTCGCGAAACGTCAACGTGATTTGCAAAGACGCCGCTTTACTCGAACGCGGCATTCACGGTCCACACGAAGGGTGCAACATGATCGTCGTCGACTTGTTCGATTGCGGCTTAACCGGCGAACACGTGTTGTACATGATCGAAGAAGCGCGACGTAAAGTCGCGAACGTCGGATCCGTCGTCGTGCCTGCCGCGGCGACGATATACGCCATGGGCGTCGAGGCGTACACGACTGAAATCGACGGGTTCGACATGTCCGCGCAAAACAAATACCGCTGGGATTCGAAATACGAACCGGTTGAAATGGAAAACGTGAAACACCGAAGATTGACGAAACCGAAAAAAGTGTTCGAATTCTTTTTCGATAACTCGATGAAACAGAAAGGTCGCGAAACCGTGATCAAGTTAGAAACCGTCGCCAGCGGCTACTTGAACGCCGTCGTCTTTTGGTTCGATTTGCACATGGACGAAGAAGAAACGATCACGACTGCACCAAAAGGAATTGGAAAAGGTGGAAGAGTCCAAGACGAGGCAAAGTTAATGCGAGATTTAGACGGGAAGAAGACGAAGAAAGTGATGGAGGAGAGTTTACGAAGAGTACGCGAGAAGCTCGCGAGAAATCCAAGGGCGAAGGAGTACGAAGGAGTTTCTTCTTCAATCGCCGACGCCGACGCCGACGTCGATGGAGCTCATAATAAAGTAAAGGAGAAAAACACAGAAGAAATTGGTGGTGCACTCGCGACACAAACATCCTACACCACCGACGACGACAGCGACAGCGACGACGACGACGACGACGGAGGAAATAACCACTACTGGGGCCAAGCGATGCAATACCTCGAACGCGCCGTACAAATAAAAGGCGGTAAAAAAATAGCCGTTTTGGCGAAACGAGAAGCCGATGTGATACGTTTCTCTTTAAAAGAAGGCGTCGGCTCGTGGGTCGGAAAACCACCGTGGAAAATCGAATGGGGCGGCGGCGCCTCGGTCGAATCCCCACACTTCCAAAGAGTGCATTACTGTCAACTCCTCGTGAACGACTTTTTAATGCGCTTGCGTTCGAAGCGGTTCGCGCCGATTGAGAAAGACATGCGGATGATTTTAGCGCACTGCGGGAGTTTGTTTTTGGACCCAGAAGCGTTGACGGACGTGTATCACAGACTCGTCGCGTTGGAGTTGTTGCACGGCGCGCCGGAGTTTTCACCCGGAGCGAGCATGGAGGCGTTGACGAAGCCGACGTTTCGTTTGCACTAATGATATCAAGAAGAGGAAGATTTTTTAAGTACCTACTACTACATTTACGGACACATGATACTGGTACTCACGCATTATATACGCTACTATGCTGCTACAACTACTACTTTAAAAGAAGACCTCTTTGCTTATTGTGCCAATCAATCACGTCCGCGTACTTCAAACTCCCTCCGAAACAATCCAAGGCGGAACCGATGGTCACGTCCACTCGATTCTGTCCGTACGTTTTCACGAGCTCTAAATCCTCGATCGATCTCGCCCCTCCGGCGTAAGTGACTGGAATTTGGCAATATTTCCCCAACAACTCCACTAAATCTAAATCCAAACCCATTTTTTTCCCTTCCACGTCCACGCCGTGGACGAGAAACTCGTCGCACTTCTCGCTTAAACGTTCTAAAGTTTTCTCGTCGACGCACACGTCGGTCCATTTTTGCCATCGATCGGTGACAACTTTATACTTGTTCCCATCTTTTTCGTCTCTACGACAGCTCAAATCTAACACCAACCGTTTCTTCCCAATTACTCTTATTAATTTCTCCAATCTCTCCTCGTCTAACTTGCCGTCGTGAAACACGTAACTCGTCACGATCACGTGACTCGCACCGTTCTCGAGATACTCCAACGCCGTCTCCGCGGTGACGCCGCCGCCAATCTGTAATCCGCCGGGAAACGCTCTCGTGGCTTCTAAAGCCGCTTCTTTCGTCTCCAAATCTTTGCTTAACAATATCGCGTGTCCGCCGTAGATGTTATCCCGTTTGTACATCTCCGCAAATTCGCTCGATTTCACGTCCGTTTCAAAGTTCGTCTCAGGTTTCTCCTCGTCGACGGACTTTTCGTCTCGTAAGCTCGAGCCGACGATTTGTTTCACCTTTCCGAGGTGGATGTCGATGCACGGGCGGAAAGATACGATGTTATTATTATTCGTATCATTACTCTCGCTTTTATCGTCACTTTGAGGGGTTCTCGTCGTCGCGCTTTGTGCACAAAGAAGAATCGTACTCCTGTTCCGCGTAACTGTATTCCTTCCCCGTCGTTCCGCGATGAGAAAATGATGATTTCGTACTCGGAAACAAGGACAGCACTGCGACATTTTCTTCGACGTAAACGACGCACATTTCGACGATGCTTTTGATTTCGACTTCGATGCGCTCGCTGTGAAGCTTTTGACCGTTGGAATCGTCGAAATCATCATCGTAATCTTTGTTTTGAGATGTGAATTTTGCGCGTAAAAATGGAGCAAATTGCTTCATTTTTACGCGTTGTTTAGCAGCATCATAAAGAGGAACAAGATGGAACCAAATGGTCGTCAAAACGATCGAGAACGAAGAAATCAAGATCTGTTCCTCCACTGCCCGGAAAAATTCTACCTCTGCTCGGCGTTTTCTGACCATCCGCCTCCAAACGCCAAAGGCATCACCGAAGATTCCAGACTTTTACTCTACGCGTTGCACGAACAAGCGACCCGATCTGGAGGCGTGAGAGAGAAGGAGGAAGCACTCAAACCCACGTTTTGGCAAAGAATATACGACCCGGAAAGCGTTTTACGATACGAGGCGTGGAAAATGGTCTCAAACATGCCCGCAATCGTCGCCATGGAGAAGTATTGCGAAGAGGTTGAAAACTTCAACCAAAACTGGTGGCAGTTGATGACTGAAAACTGCACGTACGAAGAGAAGGCGAAGATGTTATCGATGGCGGACGAATCCTCGGAGGAGTATTATTTACAGGTTGGGATGCGGTTGCTCGTACCTCCGACGGGGACGGGGACGACGACGTCGTCGTCGTCTTCGGAGAGGGAGGGAATACGGACGTTCGGATCGGTGATATTTAGCGGCGGCGAGAGGAGTAGTAGTAGTCCGCGGAAAGGAAGAGGAGGGAAGAGTAGGTTCGCGTTGGAGAGTAAGATGCCGGAAAAGAACGAGTGGAGGACGATTGTCGCGCAACCGATGAAGAAAACAACAACGGTGGCGAACGAGAACGAGAGTAGTAATAATAATAGCAGCAGAGAAAAGAAGTTAGAAACGACCACGCGCCAACGATTCCCGCAGAAAAGATTCGGACACATAGCGCATAAAGTAGGCGAAGAGTTGATTATTTCGCACGGAAATAAAGACGGACGATTGTTGAGCGATTGTTGGGCGCTGGATTTGATGGAGTTAAGGTGGAAGAGGAAAGAGTTGAAGTGGCCGGGGTCGCCGTGCGCGGACGCGGCTTCGATCGCCACCGCGGATGGAGAGATTTACTTGTTTCGAGGCATCGGCACGAAGAGCGACGAAGACGCGCTGTTGGTGACGACGAATACGAATAGTGATAGCAACAACAGTAACAACAGTACTAATATCTTCGAGAAGAAGATGATGATGACGGTTTCCAAGTTGGATTTATCGGACATCGGAGGAAAGCTGAACGAGTTAAAATGGCAACACGTCGCGGCGGTTGGATCTGGCGGATCTTCCGATTTACCGTGCGCGAGAACGGGACACACGGCGACGTTGTTTGAAACTGACGACGTGGTGTACGTCTTCGGAGGCATGTCCGTTGGAGACGCGAAGAAGAACGTGAAATCTGTTCCTTTGAACGATTTGTGGGAGTTTTCGTTGATTACGAAAACGTGGCGACAGATACTCACTACTACTACTACTAAAACGGAAGGAGAGGAGAGCGAAAAATCGTCTCGTTCAAAATCATACGTTCCTTGCGCACCACCTACGGCGAGAGGATCTCACGTCGCGGGAAGATGCGGCCGTTTCCTTCTCGTATTCGGCGGCGCAGCCGGGAACGTCTTGAGCGATACGGACGTGCACTGTTTCGATACGCGCGCGTACCAATGGATAAAAGTCGCCTCTGAAATCTCCGACGAAGACGATAAAAAGCTCATTAAAATAGCCCCACGAGCTGGTCACTGCGCGACTATGTCCGAAGACGGCACCAAAATGTTCATCTGCGGCGGCGGCGATAATCAATCCGCGTTGCTCGAAACGCTTTCGCTGGATTGCTCCGAGCTCTTCTCCGAGTTCTCCGAGAAGAAGAAGAAGAAAACGAAGAAGAACGACGACGACCACGACGACAACAACAACAACATCAACTCCTCCTCTTCTCCGCCAAAACTTTCCTGGTCTCTCCTCGTCGAATCCTCCTCGTTAACCGGTAAAGAAGGCATGACGTTAACCACGATCCCGTGTCAATCCGGAGAATACTTGCTCGCCTTTGGCGGGTTGACCGGTACCTCTGATTGCGAGGTCTCTTGTTTGCGCACTGTGTGAGCGAGAGATAGTTCTTAAAGCATATTTTCGGCAGTAGTATTCGCAGCGGTGGTTTTTTTTCGGCGGCGAAAGGAGTACGCGAAAAGTGTTTTTGTTCGTTGTGATAAATTTTGTCTCCTCTTTCATTTTGTAATCTTTTGCGAAAAATTCGTCCATGAAAAAACCACCACAAATTTGTCCTCACATTTTAGCGCGTTTCTTAGCGAGAAGCAGACGACGAGACCAAGATAAACTCTCTCTCTCTTCGAATAAGTATTCAATTTGTGCGCCGTACCGTGAACGCAGATTTGAATTTTCGATTGGTTTTGAGCACGTATCTTTCGCAAGAGCGCGCGTATCACGAGAAATCATTTCATCAATTCGCGCGTGAAAGTTGACCTTCTAACGAGAACGACAGAGAAAAAATCGTAACGAGAATCATCCTCATCATCGAAGATGTCGAGCGCGACGCAACGGCAACACGCCGTCGGTTCGCCGACGGCAAAATCAGATAAGAGCCAAAATTCCAGCTCGGATAGCGCGAGCGTGGCGAGAAGGTACATTCTTTTTCGCGCGTGAAACCTTTCGTCCCGTTTCCGAGAGAGAAAGCGCGGAGCACATTTTCTTCTTCTTTCCCGTAAAGTGGTTGCGTTTCTCGGTTTTTTGTTATCTTTTTTTGCTTTGGTTACCCCTTTTGGATGGATGTCAAAAGTACTTCGAAGAAAACCTTTAAAAACGCCAGACGACTAAACTGTGCTGAAACTCTTACTCAACTATTACACATAAAAACAGATTACAAACGGAGCTGATGTCCCTGATGACCTCCTCGGACAGCGGCATCTCCGCGTTCCCGGATGGGGACAACATCTTCAGCTGGGTCGGGACGATCGAAGGCGCCAAAGGGACGGTGTACGAAAACATGAAGTACTCCTTGACGTTATCGTTCGCGAACGAGTACCCGTTTAAAGCGCCGGTGGTGAAATTTTCCACCCCGTGTTTCCATCCGAACGTCGATCAGTTCGGGAACATTTGCTTGGATATTTTGAAAGAGCAGTGGTCGCCGGCGTATAACGTGAGGACGATTTTGTTGTCCATTCAGAGTTTGTTGGGAGAGCCGAATAACGATTCGCCGCTGAATACGCACGCGGCGGGGTTGTGGTCGAATCAAGAGGAGTATCGAAAGTTGTTGCAGAAGAAGTATAAGGAGGACGGGGCAAAGAATTAGAGAGGGAACGCGCGAGAGGACACGGATACTTACGGGAAAAGGGGTAAAATCGAAAGAATTTTCATCGGCTTTCCGTAGTTAAATTAGAGGGTGAGGAGAGAGCGAGAGGCTGAGTGTACCGCGCATTAGAATTAAACTTGTAACATTAGATAAACGATTAATCATAGTATATAATAAATAATCAATCATCTTTTTCGTCGTCTGCGAGCGCTAATTAATAATGTCTTCTTCTTCTATCGCGGCTACATTGAGCTAAATTCTTCTAAACGCGTAGTACTAACGTTACTTTGTCTTCTTGGACTTCTTCTTCTTGGACGAGGACTTCTTCTTTTCCCCGACATTGTCCTCGTCTCTCGTTTTACTCTTGTTCTTCTCTTTCTTCTTCTCTTTCTTCTTCTTCATCTTCTTCTCCTCCTTCCTCTTTTTCTTCTCAAAGTCTTCTTTTTCTTCGTCCTCGTCGAAACTNCTCTTGGTCCCCGTAAACTCCTTCCCAAGCTTGGCCTTATCGCCTAAACCGCGTCTCGATCCTTTCGCCGAGGCCATTTGGTGCGCCTGGTTGAATATATCCTCCTGCTTATCCTCCGTGAACCCATTCTTATTATTCTCTTTGTGATTATCCTCGTTGATATCGACGTCTCGATCTAACTCTCGTTTACTCCCGACTAAACCGCCCCAGGAAAATCCGGCGTTGCGCCACCACGAAAATTTTTCCGTCGTTTCCGACGGTTTTCCTTCGTACGCCTCGCCGCCTTTCTTCTTCTCTTCAAAATTCTTTCGTCTCTTCTTCTTCGTGTTCTCTTCTCGTTCTTTTCGTTCTTCATCGTCGTCGTCTTTCTCCTCCGCTTTTCTAATTTCCCTAATCTCTAAATTCGTGTTCATGATCGTCTCTTCTCGGCTAAAACCGCGTTTCTTCAACAAAGCGTTCATCTGCGCTTCTTCGAAACCGGCGATGCGTTTCAACTTTCCTTTCCTTCCTCGAAACGAACTCTGTTCTCTCGCGATTTCCCTCGCGACTTCGAGCTCTTTCTGGCACCCGTTGTATTTCANGCCGTCGTCGCCTTTTTCTTCTTTAAGTTCTTCTTCTTTCGTCGTCAAAACATTATTACCAGAGGTTATTTCGCGAACGTTTCGTTCGAACTCATCTTCGCTCTCCGACGACGACGACGACGAATTCGATGTGTTCCCTTTTCCCTTCCTCTCGTCGTCGTCGTCTTTTCCTCCTCCTTTACCTCCTCCTTCGACGACTGCCAGCGCGAATTTCTCCGCCGCGGATTTAAAGTGCCCTTCCCACCACTTCTCCTCCCAGTTATACCTCTCCTTTTTCTCTTTCCCGACGCCTTCTCGATCGTTTTTCATATCCACGGAGATGGCTTCTTTCAAGCCTTTCGACGGGTTCGCGCCTAACGCGTCTCCGTGTTTCCACCCCATCTTTTCGAGCATCAGATTTCCAAATCCGGAGTACGCTTTCTTGCCTGGATTTTGGTCGTGCGTTGGCATCTTCATCGTAAAACTTTGAGTGTAGTAAATATACTCCTTTCTTCGAGGATGTGATGATACGTTTTCGCTCTCGTCGCGAGAGTTGTTGTTGTTGTTGTTGTTCTTCTCGCACTGATGGGCAAACGTATTCTTGACTCTCACGCCGCCAGAAATTCCCAAAAACAACTCTTAAAGTCGTGTTCTCTCTTTCCACTTTTTCTCTGTGTGTATATAAAATATACAAAAACACAGTTTTAGTGCGCGATGTGCTATATACGCTCAATTCGTCGTGATGCGAGTCGTGTGCTTCTCTGAAGCGAGAAGGATATATCTCGCTTTCACGGAGACATTTTTGACGACATTTTTGCACCCAAAAACGGATGGTTCCGAAAAACACAAAATCCGGACAATTAAGTTCTCTTTGCCTCCTCCTCCACGCTTTGTATTTTACTCTCGTTTCCCCACTACGAGTGTTTCATAAAGTTCTGGGTTGCTTTACAGTTTTACTACCTGAGCGAAAAAGAAGCGACGAGTTATACCTTGTCGCGCGTTGCGGGGCAAACGACGAGAAGGATCGTGAGAGAGTTGCACATCCAAAGTACATATCAGAGTGGAACGATTGACGCGCGAGGTCACGAAAATTCAGATTGAATCTCATCATGGGACATTTAACGCGCTTCTTTCTTCCAGTATCGGTGCTTTTTACGTGCGTTTTGATCCTCCAACGACCGCTCCCAGTGGTGCACTCGAGAAGTGTGCCAAAAACGATGACGATGACGACGCAAAATGATCATCTCGATTACGATTTTTCAGAAGCGGTGCGATTGGCATCTCTAAAGTATTCGTCAACGAACTGGCAATCGGATTCAGAGAATTACGCAAAGTTCTCGCCGGTCAATCTCGTCTTCCCTGGCACGCACGATAGCGGCTCGTATTACTTAACCTCGAAATTCCAACCGGATTCTGGCGGAAGAGGCGTACCGGAATGGCTACAAAGTATATCGAAAATCATCAAAACAGTTGGGATTCCGATCGACGAGCTCGTCGCTCGATGGGCGAAAACGCAGAAACAGACGATATTCGAACAACTGAGAACGGGGGCGAGGTATTTGGATTTACGATGCGGGTGGCAACCGGATACGAAAACGTGGAAAATACACCACTCGTTAGTCGGGGTGGACGTGGTGACCGTTTTAGAAGATATCAAGAGTTTCGTGAACGCGTTTAAGACGGAGGTGGTGATTGTGGAGATGTCGCACTTTTACGGCGACCCGGACGAAGACGCCGTGGAGCAGTTGGCGAGTGAAGTTTTAGGCGCTTTAGGGGAACTCGTCGTGCCGTATTACCCTTTAGAGGAGGAAAACTTTTGGACGCGACCGTTGGAAGAGTCGGTGAAGAAAAACCAGCGCGTGTTAATCGCGTTTGAGAACTTTAACGCGTACAACACGACGGAAAAACATTCGCCCTTTTTATGGCCGTGGGTGTTGGAAAACGGCTACGCGGATACCGACGACGTCGCGAAGATGAAAGAGTACAACTACGACGTCGTTCGCACGTTTAACAATCAAACGGAGAAAGACGAATTGCGTTTAACGAAACTGTCTTGGATTCTCACCGCCAAGGCGAAAACGGTTGAAAACTCCATCTGGCCGCTGATTAAAAATCACCATCCGAAAACAATCGTCGATTTGACGTTGAAATACGCCGATCGATTCGTGTTTGAAGAGTTCGTCGACCTCGTGAGTAAAGACTTGAACTGCCGTTTTCCTCAGGT
>JGI20158J14315_10002982_pt1 | contig 11441 bp, 2 predicted proteins | sample COG_08_FD_14315 | JGI IMG/M metagenome (IMG submission 14315)
GCACTTAGTAATTTTAAAGGGCATAGCCGAAAGGCAGAACACGCTATTAGTTTACGTTCTTTCTTTGTAGATCTCGATGTAGGACAAAAGAAAGAATACAGCAGTAAAGAAGAGGCCATAGCTTCTTTAGATAACTTTGTAGATAGTAATGAGTTACCGCCGCCGGTAGTAGTTGACTCTGGTACAGGCGCTCATGCCTATTGGTTTTTTAATGAAGCTATCCCTGCCGATGAATGGAAAATATATGCTACTAAGTTTAAAGAATTTTGTTTTAGTAATGGCTTAAAGATTGATCCCGTTGTTACATCAGATGTATCTAGAGTCTTACGTTGCCCAGATACTTTCAATCATAAAACTAGTATACCTAGTCCTACTAAGGTTCTTCGTTGGTCAGACTTTACTTCTGATTTTGCTGTATGGAAAGATTTCTTAGGTGAGGTTGAAGTACCTTTAGAAGAGATAGTTAAACGCGAAAAGACAACTGATCTGGGTAGGCAGATGTCTGGTCATAATAATTATTCTTCAGAGTTTGCAAAGATTGCAACCAAGAGTTTAGATGAAGACTCTAACGAAGGTTGCTTACAGATGCGGCACATTATTAATAATCGCACTGCACTTCCAGAACCTTTATGGTATGCCGGTTTATCTATTGCTCAACACTGTATTGATCGGGATGAAGCTATACATCTTTTGTCTCAGGACTATGAGGGTTACAACAAAGAAGCAACAGAGAATAAAGCTAATCAGACTCAAGACAAACCTCAGTCCTGCACCACCTTCAATACTATAAATCCTGGCGTTTGTGATGGGTGTATTCACTTTAACAAGATAACTAATCCACTTTCTTTGGGTAAAACATTTGTATCTTTGCCAACCACTGATATCCCGATTCATAATGAGATTGTATCAGTGGAAGGTGGCGGGTCAACGGTAACTACGACATTGCAGGGACTTCCAGAAGAACTAGGGGAGTTTAAGCAGGGTGTAAATGGTGGAGTAATATATAAAGAAAGGCCGGTTTTTGATGAGAACGGAGACTTAGTAGAGGGTAAAGAACACCTAGTAACCACCTATAATCTTTATGCACTTAGAAGAGTTCTTAGTAACGATGAAGGTGAGTGTCTTTTAATTAAGTATGACCCTCCTCACGATGAACCTAAAGAATTTTATTTACCCTTTGCAGACTTGTATGAGTCAGCGGCATTTAGAAAGTCTATGGCACATAACGGAGTTTTATATGATCCGCTATCTAATCAATGGAAGTATATTATGAAATATTTAGTTAAATGGGGCGAATATCTGCAAGCTAAAGGGTCTGCTGATATTATGCGTACACAAATGGGTTGGACATCTGACTACAGTGCTTTTGTTGTAGGCGCTTTAGAAATTGATAAAGAAGGAAAGGAACACGAAAGTCCTACTTCTCCTCTTTGTAGAAATGTAGCTACACACCTAAGACGCTCTGGTTCTTATGAAGTGTGGCAAGAGTCAGCAAATAAATTAAATACAGAGGGATTAGAGATTCACGCATTTACAATGTTAGCCGGTTTTGGTTCTACTCTTATGTCTCACACCGCTACTTCAGGTATAACCTTATGTCTAACTGGAGACACAGGAGCGGGCAAAACGGCGGCTCTTTTTTCTGCATTGAGTATATGGGGTGATCCTGACTTATTATCGACAACACAACAGACAACAACAGATAACGCTATGGTTGGGCGGTACTTAGCACTACATAATATTCCTTTTGGTTTGGATGAAGTAGGCAACGTGGAGGGTAAAGTACTTTCTAATCTTATCCATAAAATATCACACGGGAAAGCTAAACTTAGAATGCAGGCTTCTATTAATGCTGAAAGAACAACCGAGCTTTCTGCGGCTTTAGTGGCTATGTTTACTTCTAACCATTCACTGTACGATAAACTTTCTATTCTTAAAAAAGACCCTAATGGTGAAGTAGCTCGATTGATAGAAATTCATATACGAAAAGCTAAACTGTTTGTAGATAATCCTACTGAAGCTCGTAAATTGTTTAATCCTTTTAAGAAGAATTTTGGTTGGGCTGGCCCTGTGTTTATTAAACAAGTAATGAAATATTCTAGTGAGGAGATAGAAGCTAAAATTAATATCTGGGTTGATAGATTTAAGAAAGATTTTGGTGATAACACTGCTTTTAGATTTTATGAAAATTTAGTTGCTGTAACTATGGTGGCAGGAGAGTTTGTGGCAAAAGCGGATATTGTTCACATTGATTTAGATAGAGTATACAAACGCATAATTACAGAAATGATAGATATTAAAGAAAATGTAGTAAATAAAAACGAAATTAACTATCAGTCCTTAGTAGGAGAATTTATTAATATTAATAATAGTAATATTTTAATAGTGACCGCAGGTCATGTTACTACGGAACCTAGAAATACTTTAGTAATTAGGTTAGACGTGGACAAAAAAGAACTTTGTTTATCCAAGTCTATATTCCGTAAGTGGCTTATGGAAGAGAAAAACGTATCTCCTAAACAGTGGTTAAATCAGATGAAACAAAACGGCACTGAGGTTATAGAAAAACGGAAGAAAATGGCAGGTAATTGGAAGCAGGGTATGGATCAATTTAATGTAGATGCTTTTATTATTAATATTGATACTTTTGATAAAGATATTATAGGAGTGATTGATCCTGAACTTGCATAACGAGCCTGAGTGGGTCTTTCCGTTTGAACAGATGGAGTATGGCGAGAGTTTTTTTATTCCTACAGTAAAGACCTCTAACATGATCTACGCGGCAGAGACTGGAGCTAAAAAAGCAAAAGTAAAAGTAAAAGCTTTTGTAACTACCAAAGACGGACACTTGGGTGTCCGGGTCTGGCGTATAGGCTAATAATCTAAAGCATCGGTGTCGTATATGAGTTTACGTTTTTCTAAAATATCACTTAAAACTTGTTCTTCAAGACGATTAAATCTATCTAATCTTTCTTTCTTTTCATCTGCCGTATAACGATCACGTGGGGCTGTTAATACTAGTCTTCTTTGCTTTCTTATATCGCTCAATATCGCCGTTTTTGAATTTATAAATTCGCTGGCTATAATAAACTTACGATTTTCTCTACCATATTTTACTACTTTGTCTCTATCCCAACTTGTTTTTTCTAAGTCATTATAGCGATCCATTACCGCGCTAACTTCTTCTTTTAGTTGGTAGTAATCAGAAGTGTGCCTATTACCATACTCTTTAGTCATAAATGCGCGCATACCAGGAATACTAGCAAGCATATCACGATCAGATTTAGAAGGTAGGTCATAGTCAAAAACATCAGTCGCTCCTATAAGCTCGTCTGTCAACATTAATCCTAAACCCGCTGTGTACCCTAAATATTGTTTTATAAAATAATCAACTTTCATAGGATTAAGACCAGATCCTTGACCAATTAGTTTAGCAAATTCACTAGTACCTGCATTAAATTGTTGTGAGGGGTCTCTCTTTTCTGCATACTCAGGACTAATTGCTCTACCTGTACGTATGTTCTCATTAAAAGCTAGTTCCAAAGCAGGGCGTATAAGCTGAGGAACTGGAAGTCCTCCACCTATTATTTCATAGCTGTTTCGTTTCATACTTTCCCATATTTTTGCAGAATCTTGAGACTCGAATATCATCTGTTGAATTATTTGTTCAGGCATTGTCTTACCCATAAAAGTAAATATATCTGGGCGTAAGGTTAGGTGTGTTCCATTACCAAAAAGTATTCTTCGGTCTCTAATAGTGGGGTCTAGCTTTTTAAATTCTTCATCATCACTCATTAACATGTTATATAAAAGGGTTACCATTTGTACTTGAGCTAATGTAAAAAGAAATTGTCTAGTGGCGGCAGCTTTTTCTTGTGGGGCTACTCCACTATTAGCTACTACCCGACCTTGTACAGATAAAGCTTGTAAAGCCGCACCAAAGAAAGGAACTACTTGCCGAGCAAATGTAATGCCTTTACTTGCTCCACCTCTTCTAAAGTTAATGACTTCAAAAGCTCTTTCTAAAGCAAGTTGTCTATCATTAGTTTCGCTCATAGTTTGCTCATATACCGCCTGTCTTACGGCATTATCGGAGGACATTGCAATTTTATTTAATATATTACCTACTTTATTAGCGGCCTTGTTCTTTCTAACAGCTAATCTTAGTTGGCCATATAAATTAGGATTTTTATCACGAATGTCTTCCATATCTAATACACTTTGGCTCCAAGACGCAAAGTTACCTACAACACCTGTATTTTTTAATTCTTTGTGCGCTTTACTCATATTAAATAGAGTAAGGGGAAACTCTTTAAGAACCCTAAGAGGAATCATAAATGGGTTTTTTACCCCCGAAGAAAACATAGCACTTACTGAATCTTGAGGTAATTGAGCTAAAGAAAATAAAGGGTATAACACTATGTTTTGTCTTAGGAGACTAGCTACACTAGCAAAGGTTCTAATACCTGGAATAATAGCTGTTTCTATACCCGTAATTGCAGTAGCATAAACTGGATCAGAAAATTCATATCTAACTTTTTGAACAGGACTATTTGGGTCTTTTGGATCAGTACGCCTAGAAACCTGTACTATAGAACCTTCTGGACGGTCTTCCCTATTAAATCCGGACTTTTCTTTTCTTAAATCTTTTATAGCCCACTCAGCATATTTTTTAGTGAAGTCTACTTTGTTTATTGCTGCACGATTAATTATGCTCTGACGAACACTGAAACGCGTCCACTTCTCCATGTTTTCAAATACATCATCTACAGGCTTATAAGATCCCTCAAATTTATGCCAGTCGTTTTGTAGTAAACCTTTGTTCCACATTTTAGGACCATCTTTTCCTACCCCTTGTCTATAAAAAGGAACATAGTCAATGTTTGCTTTAAAATTCTCACCTTCTTCCATAGAAAGAACTTGTTCTTTTACAAGTAGATCAACAGTTGTATCTCGGCTTTCTATCCAAGTGTTATATACATCTTCAATTCCAGGAGTGTTAAAGATTTCTTTTGCTTCTAATCTTTCGGCCGCATCCATATGGACAATTTTAAGTTTTTTTGATTCTTCTCTAGCTTGTTCTTTTTTCCCCTGCCGCATTAAGTTAGTTATGTTTTGTTTTATTAGTGTTTGTTCTGCATCTAAATTATCTAATCTTCTAGCAACAAATCCACGAGAAACTGTATCTTTTAATTCCTGAAGAGGTATACCTTCTCTTTTAGCAATTACTTCAAGATCTTCTATAGCCTTTCCAACACTAGCTGCTCTGATTGGTTTCCCTTCTGCATCTAATTCAGGAACAAACTTTTGAGTTTCTGGATCTAAATTTCCTTTATATTCAAAGACTTCAAATTTACTAGTTTCGGGGTTGTATTCTATATTCCCGTATTTGATAAACTGTGTAGCCACAGCATCAGAATGTAGTACTTGGGATAAAGAAATCTTGGTAAGTACCTCATTCATAGTTTTTTGATCTATATTTAATGCCATCATTGATTTTTTAATAGCATCATTTAAAGCCACATCAAAAGAAAATACAGCGTTAGCAAATTTTAAAAGGCGATTAGGTTTTTCTTGAATATGAGATACCGGTGTTACTTCATTTCCAACTTGAGTTTCTGGGTCTGGTTTCTTTTGATCTAGAATTTTTTTATTTGCTTTTGACATTTTAGCTTGCGCGTCTGCGTCAGGACCTTGAAATAAAATAGTACCTTCGCTAATTACATCACTTAAAAGAGTATCCTTTACTTTGCGTGTAGCTGGTAACATTTTACCCACTGCAGTAACAAATCTAGACCACAAGCTATCTATACCACCTACAGTTGCTCTAAAATTATCTTCTGGTAAATTCTTTTGTGATGCTAGAAAGACTTGAAATTCAGGGTTTGTAAATGCTGCAGTGACAAATTCATCCATAGAATCTAATTCAGCTGCAAACTTACCCTCAGCTCTTTTTTTTGCTTCATCTCGTATAGATACTAGTCTTTTACCTTGTACAGTTTTACCTTCACCTTTTGTAGAGAGATGTTTTCTAAGCGTATTAAAAGTAGCGGCGTGTGCAAGTTCATGTAATATAGTTTCTGCGGTAGAGTCTTTAGAAAATGTTATTGTATTTGTAGCGGTATCATACTGACCTTTTTTATTATCTAAAAGGGTATCTACCATCTCGATATTAACATTAGCAAGTGTTTTTATTTGTTTAAATAGTTCTATTAATTCTTGTTGAGGTTCTGTAAAAGAACTTTTAAAACCAGTAAATTTTTGAAATAACCTTTTTCCAGCAGTTATTGCTCCTACGGGGTTATCTCCAAATATACTGTTAAGCAGTCCTTGAGCGCTTACATCAGATAACGCCTTTGGTATAGCTTTACTAAGTTTGTCTTTTTTATCCTTTGCTATTTTAGCTTCTTGCGCTAGTCTTTTTCTATCATGCGATCCTTTGAACTAGTTTCTATCTCTATGTTTTTAGCTGCAAAGTAAGCTACTACTTGTTGCTCTCGTCTTTGTATTTCTTCTTGACTTTCATTTTTCTTTGCTTTTACGAGTTTATTTATTTGAGGACGAGTTATGAATCCTTTATTTATATTACCATCAACGGTATTACGTGTTTGGTTCTCATAAAACTCGTCAAGCTTTTTAATCATTGCTTCGTTTTGGATATTATCTTCAGCACTATCTACTTCTTCAGTAACCTCTACTTCTTCAGTAACCTCTTCAGTAACATTTATTTTAGGAGCATTTTTCTTAGCATCGGCAACATTTCGTTCTATTCTTTCAATTTGTGCGGGAGTAGGGTCATATAAAAAACTATCTCTATTTAAAGGTATAGTTCTAGTTGATTCTTGTGGAGTACCTTTATTTTCAATAGAAGTTAGAGTTGTTTGGTTTTCACCATTAATTACTGTTGTTCCTACTTTTCCTTCAATAACTTCAACTTTACCATTATTAAGTCTAGCAATTTTAGCTTTTTCTGGGTCTTCAAATTTTTTATTATTTTGTGTTTTTGCAGCTGTAGTAAAAGTGTCTAATGCAGCTTTGTTTCTGTTATTTTTGGCTGCATCATTTTCAGCGGCTTGAGCCTCAGCATTCGCTTTTTGATCGTTTCTATTTTTATCAACGCGTGCTTGAGCAGCCTTTTTAATTTGTTCGGCTTTCTTATTACCTTGGTTAATAATATTAGCAGCATCGTCTTTAGTACTTTTCAACTGTTTTTCAGCTGTTTTTTTAATTTCTTTAAATTTATTATTAGCTTTCTTTTTTATTTCATCAAATTCTTTCTGACTTATTAGTTTATTTTTAAGTCGTTTTTCAGCTGATTTTATATTATTGTTGTATTTTTTTTCAGCTTTATTTTTAATATCATTAAATCGTTTTTCAGCAGCTTCTAGTATTTTAGTACTTTCATTACTAGTGTCTACCTCAGTTTTTATCTCAGTTTCTACCTCAGTTTCTACCTCAGTATTAACTACCGTTCCACCAAGTTTTGTTATAAGAGCATCAACAGCTTTTTTATTAACCTTTTTATATCTACCGTCTTTAAGACCTTCTAATATATTTAATATTATTTCTTTGTTACTTTCATCGTTAACATCAGGGTTGTTTAGTAGATCTTTCCCTGCATTTGAAGTTAGCTTTAATCCTAGATTTTCTATTAGAGCCTCGTCAACTATTAAATTATCTACATCAAGATTTGCAATATAGTCTTCTTGAGTTGTAGCTAAGGCATCAGCGAGCGCATCGTTTTGCATTTCGCGTTGAGTTTTGTTTAAAGATTCACCTTCTTTTTCTTCAGCACTTAATATTTCTTGTTTCTTTTCGCCAGTAGATCTAATACCACCAATAGTGGCAGGGACAATAGGCATAAAGAATCCTGCTGCGGCTGCATTTATATATTCTTCAAGTGCTTCTTTATCATCTAAGGGTAGGTCTGCACCATATCTTTCTAGGACTGTTTGAACCGCTTCTATGGGTGCTTCTTTAACTCCAGTTATTCCTATATTTTTCATTACAGTAACTAAAGCATTTGTTGTAACAGTATTTAATTTATCTAACGAACCAAGACCAATTTTAATAGCAAAGAAGTCAGCAAGTGCATGAGCAGCACTAAGCGTTGCGAGTTTACTCGTGCTCAAATCTTTAATAATTTCTAACTGTTCTTCGGGATTTTCAACGCCTGCTATAGCTTCATCAACAGCGCGCCCTGTTATTTCTCCGGCACCAAATTTACTTGCCATTGCACCAAGGGCTGTTGTCTGACCAATTTTTTTATTAACTAGCTTTCGCATCTCTGGCTTGGCTAATTCTTCGGTTACTTTTTTAGCTACAAAAGCTTCTGAAGCTTCACGTCCTTCTTCTTTAAGAATTTTATTTGCTTCTTCTTTAATACCTTTTTTAACTAAATTTTTAGCAACAAGGCCCCCTACACCACCACCAACTGTGCCTCCTGGTCCAGCTACGCTACCTAAAAAACCACCTGCAATAGACGTAACTAAAGCTTCTCCAATCATGCCCACGCCTTGACCAGCTATAAAGGGTATGTATTCACTAACAAAACTTCCCACTCCTTTTTCTATGGCACGAGTAAAAGAATCAGTTTCTTTAGTGCCGCGCCTACCGATAGCAGCTTCTGAAGCCTGCATAGACTCCATACCACTCTTAATCAGATCGTCAGAACCAAAAACTTTACCTGCTAATACTTTAGCTCCCCCATAGATGCCCCCCATTTGATCCCCATAGGTACCAATACCACGCAAGAAATCACTTCCTTCGCCTTCTTCTAGTGTTTTGGGTTGATCGGATTGTTGGGGTTGCTGGGCTTGTCCGGGTTGAGCTACATCTTGTCCCGTTGCTAAGTAGTTATCAATCTGTTCTTGAGTATACCCGGCGGCAAGAGCTTTTTGTACATATGGTGTAAGGTCCATATTATTTTGAGAAGCGGTTGCAGGAGAAATATTTGGTTGAGCTACATCTTGTCCTGTTGCTAGATAGTTATCAATCTGTTCTTGGGTATACCCAGCATCAAGAGCTTTTTGTACATATGGTGTAAGGTCCATTAATCATACCCTATAACTTAAATTATCTATTAGAAGGAAATATAGAAGCCAAGTTGTTTGCTGTTCTTTTTCTGTTAACACCGTAGTCTGGTGTTACGCCCTTAGGAGCTAGAAACCGCTCTGGTCCCGGCTCCATTCTACCGGCTAGTAAAGTGTTGTGCACTGCACGTACTCTGCTGTTAGACCGTTCGGCAGCATCATTTATGTTCTCAAAACGCATCGCTAGTGGTACTTTATTATTAGCTTCCATTTTAGCTACTATAGCATAAGCATCAACTAATAACTCATTGCTAGTTTTGCCTTTGGCGCTTTTTAGAGCTTTAGCCATTGCAGCATTAAAGTCAAAGAATTGTTTTACGTCTTTAGATTGTTCAGCTCGCTCTGCTGTTTTAACAGACCTTAGACCTTTATTAATATCTTTAATATCTTTAGCATAACCCGCCGCTGCAGATTTAGAACCTTTACCAAGATTTTCTAGTCCATATTGACTTGTGCCACTGAGCGTACCTAGTCCCGCTTCTAACAGTCTACTACCTACAGCTGCACTTTTTTCTTTTTCTATATCTTTTCTTAGATCATCATATAAACCTTCATCATACTTTAGACCTTTTTTTATTGCCTCAAGTTGAGTTAAATAACTATCTACAGCGGGCGTACTTCTTGCTAATCTATTTTTTTGATCTTCCTTAGCTTGATCTTCCACAATTTTATTTTTTTCATCTTGTAGTGCGTCTGCTTTTTTCTGTTTTTCAATTACTGCTTTTTCTGACGTAGTAAACGATTCTGTTCCAAGTGTTTCTCTATTAGGTTTTTGTTGTACCTCGCCAAATTCGTCAACAAAATATTCTTGTACAACTGTTCCATCTGCTGCTACTTCGGGTCTCATGTTTGGTCCCCCGGTTAATCTAATACCTTCAGAAACAGTAGGATCTATAGACTTATTATCAACTCCTTTTAAACGGTTTACAAATGTATCATACGCAGTATCACTATCCCTATCAGTAAGACCCAAAGCCTCCCCCTCTATAGCTCTACTTAGAGAAGCATCTGAAAGGTTTGGTGCAAGTATGTAATCATTTGCGTCTCGAATCTCGTTTTTAAATCCTCTTCGGTCTATATTATTAATAGAACTATATTGACCCTTTGTGTCATCAATACCGCCACCGGTCGTTGGTGTAAATTTTTCTTGAAGGTATTTTATTTGGGCTGCTATTTCTGGTGTATCATATGTACCGGCTCTATCATTAATACCTACAAATTCTCGCCCACTTGCACTATCATCAATACGACTTCTTAACGCCCTTATTTCAGCGATTGTGGGACCGCCCTCTTTATAACCTACAATACCGCCCGCTGCCATACCTATATTCTGTGGGTCATTAGCTGCGATACCAGTTTCTGAAACCGTGTCTGTAATAACTTGTTCACCTTGAGAAGGCATACCTTGAGAAGGCATACCTTGAGGTATAGCTTCTTGTACTATTTGTGCTGCTACGGTTTGCATTGGTGGTACAACAGGAGCAGGAGAACTTTTACTTTTTATTGCGCCAAGCAGTTGATATGTTTCTACACCAGCTCCGTGCAGTTGATTAACTATATTATTATTCGCTGGGGTCTTGCATATACTCAATAAGCGCGGCTTTATCTATTCTTTTTAAAGAATCCGCTACTTCAATTGGGTTTAGATACTGCCCTTGTTTAACAGGAGCTGTTTCTCTACGTAAAGCCTCTTGACGATTAGATCGCCCTAGTCCACCCACCATATCCATTGGTCTATTACCTTGTGCTAGTCCCATTATTCCATTCATTATGAGTTCCCCAACATTTTAGCTAAACCAAGACCAGCCAACCCAGTACCGGCAATCTGAGAAGATAAGCTTGGAGGTGGCGCATAATTCGTAACTGTTGAACCCAAAGCAGAAGCGTTACCGCGTAGAATATCAGATTGAAACTGTAATAATTTTCTTTGGTAGTCTTCTTCTTCTCTAAACACTTGATAATTAAGATCATCAATTTGTTGTTGTAACATTTGCTGCTCACCTGCGCTTACAGCCTGTGCTTTAAGTCTTTCTAAATCTGCTACTTGTGTTCTAGCAGCCATAGTACCAGTAGCTTCAGCTCCGGTTAGTCCTGTTTGTAGTCCTGTAAGGCCCAACTCTTTTTGTTGCCCTATAGCAAATTGTTCGGCCTGTTGCTCTCTAGCTCTTTGATCCATGTTGGCTTTTAATGTAGCTTCTTCAGCTGACATACCTGCAGCTCGGTCTGCATTAAATTGTTTTTGTGCCGCTGTAAAGGCATTCTGTGAACCTGTTGCTTGAATCTGACCTAGTTGAGTTGCTAAGTTTCTATCTGCTTCACTAGCCATTAGAGCTTGTCTACCACCACCAA
>JGI20158J14315_10002994_pt1 | contig 11414 bp, 9 predicted proteins | sample COG_08_FD_14315 | JGI IMG/M metagenome (IMG submission 14315)
ATAATCCGTAGATCCCGGGCGCCAAAGGTTGCAGTGTGGCGCTNAANTTGTTGCCATAAAATANCCCGGTGTCATCCATCAATAATAAATTAAACCCNCGATAGTCTTCCCGATAGGGACCCACCTCTTGGTAAAAGACNTCAGCGGACTGCTGGCCACATAAAAACCGTTGGGCTAAATCGCCTCGGCTTCGGGTTTTATCNTCATCGCTTGGGGTTCGCCGGTAATTGGTGACCGCGGCAAAACGACCTTTTTCATCCACACCCAACCAGGTGCCACCGGCTTCCAAGTCGCGACCCGCTAAAAGGTTTGGGGCGTCCGACCAGAATGTGGCAGAAGCCGAGGGTCTGCCGTAGAATTCATCCCGATTGGCAGCCACCACGAGGCGATGGTGTTCATTGTGTTGGTAGGCCAATAAGATGAGGCACATATCGCGGGCAATCCAAAAGCGCGGTGAAGGCAACATATTAGCAGAAGGCACCGAGGGCCAGCCATGTTCAACTATCCTATTATTGATCCGGTGGCCATTTCCCTTGGGCCACTCAATATTCATTGGTATGCCATCTCCTACCTTTTAGGCTTCTTCATATGCTGGCGCATTATGTTGAGTATGAGCCCGATGCAAAGGCAGCCTTGGACACGAGATGCGCTCTGGGATTTGATTTCCTATGGGGTCTTTGGTGTGATTTTGGGCGGGCGAATGGGTTACGTGCTGTTTTACGGCTTTGATCAATTTCTAAACGACCCCTTGTCGCTACTTCGGATCTGGCAGGGCGGCATGTCGTTTCATGGCGGTCTCTTGGGCGTCATTGCAGCGCTTGCGTTGTATGCTCGGCGCCATGGCCGGAGGTTTTTAGAGGTTACTGATTTTGTGGCCCCGGGTGCCCCGCTCGCCTTAGGGCTCGGCCGAATCGGTAACTTTATCAATGCAGAGTTACCGGGTCGCATAACGGATGTCCCTTGGGCTTTGATTTACCCAGGGGATGTGGTCGGCCGACACCCGTCGAGTCTCTATCAGATGTGCCTTGAAGGGCCCGTGTTGTTTGGGTTGGTGTATCTTATCGCGCGTCAGGGGCGAGGCCTTGGGTTTAACTCTGGCGCTTTCTTGGTGCTGTACGCGGCCTTTCGGTTTACCACAGAGTTTTTTAGAGCGCCCGATCCGCATATGGGGTTTGTCGCCTTGGGCTGGATGACCCAGGGCCAAGCGCTCTGCGTGCCTATGATAATATTGGGGTTGTATTTAATGCTTCGTGCTCAATCTCAAGTAAATGCTGATGCGGGCGCCATTGCCGCCGTTCAAAAGCGCAGCCGAAAAAGGAAAACCAAATGATTATCGCGCCGAAAATTAAAGGATTTTTATGCACGACGGCCCATCCTGCGGGTTGCGTGGCCGACGTTATGGGTCAAATTGATCAGATTAAAAACGGCGGATCGATTCCGAATGTCCCAAAACGGGTGCTAGTGATTGGTGCCTCCGGCGGATACGGCTTGGCAACCCGCATCACCAGTGCATTCGGGGGGGGTGCCGAAACGATCGGCGTCTTCTTTGAGCGCCCAGCCTTAAAAGGGCGAACGGCCTCGCCCGGATGGTACAAGTCAGCGGCCTTTACTGAGCGGCTGAGGCGGCCGGTCTTTACGCCAAAAACTTCAACGGGGACGCCTTTTCTCAGACCCTGAAAGATGCGGTGATCGACACAATCAAAGCCGATTGGGGGCAAGTTGATATGGTGGTGTACTCACTCGCCGCGCCTGCGAGAACCTTAGCATCGGGCGAGACGGTTCGCAGCGTGCTTAAACCGATTGGTGAGTCCTTTAGCGGCGCGACCATTGATTTTAATTCTCGCGAGTTACGACGGGTTGCACTTGAGCCGGCCGATGAGACTGAGATTGCGGCAACGGTTAAAGTGATGGGGGGTGAAGACTGGGAAGACTGGATCGGGCAGTTAAAAGATCACGGGTGTTTAGCGCAAGGCTGCTTAACCACGAACTACACCTACTTAGGCAGCGAGGTTACGTTCCCAATTTACTATCACGGCACGATTGGACGCGCTAAAGAAGACTTGGATCGGGCGTCGCAGGCGCTTTCATCGGCCCTGACGGAGGTCAATGGTCACGCGAGGGTCATTGTGATGAAGGGCTTACTGACCCAAGCCGCATCCGCAATTCCTGGGATGAGCGTTTACTTGTCTTTGTTATTTAAAGCGATGAAAGCNGCCGGCACCCACGAGGGCTGTTTAGAGCAGGTCGATCGATTGTTCAGAACTCANCTCTTCAGTTCGNCGCAAAGACTGGACGAGGCGGGTCGCATACGGATGGATGACTGGGAGTTAAAGCCGGAGATCCAAGCTTACGTCCAATCACATTGGGGGCAGGTGACCCAAGATAACCTCGATGAGTTGACTGATTTTGAGGGGTATCGGGCGGCATTTTTGAATTTGCACGGTTTCGATTTCGAAGGTGTCGATTACACCCTCGAGCAGGAACCGGATGTTCCGATGGCCGTCCAAGACTTCTAATACTGACGTGAGTTTGTGTTAAAACGCGCAGACCCTACAGCATTGTCCCGTAGGCCGGGCGCTGGATTCTGAGACAATCTGGCGCATGCTGGCTTTTCACTTCGATAATCAGATCGCACGCCTTCGACAGTTTGCGTTTAGCCTCACGGCCTTGATCGTTTGGTTGGCAAATGATTTCACAGCGATGGGTCTATGCTGGGCTGCCGCCTTGGCGAGCTACCCGATTGGATTGCACTGGGCCATACGCCGATCAGGGTCATAGCGGGTCATCCTGATCGCGCTTTCGTGCTCGATACCGCTATGATTTTTCTGGTGCTTGCAACGCACCCCTTGGGTCTGCTGAGCCAGGTAGCCTTGATTGGCGGCATGGCTTTTGTCGCGCGGTTATGCCTTTTGACGTCGTCACAGTCCTATCAAGTGATTCGACTCATCCTGATTGTGGCTTTTGCGTTGTGTGGCGCGTCGGTTATTGAGGGTTTAAAGCACATTGGCCTGCAGGAGAGCCTGGGCTTGGGGTTATTGCTCGGACTGTGTTTTTTTTCAGCGCGGACAGTTGGTTTGGTGAGCTCGGAACGCGCCCGATTGTTTAAAGCGGCGAAGCAAGCGCATCAGCAAACCACCCAGCAATTAACGCGGGTGAAGCCGTATTTGTCGAAACCGTTGTTGGCGTCGGCGTTGCAAACAAAAGCCCCGCGGCGACTACCCCTTATTATTTTTTTTGCGGATCTTCATGATTCAACCGGTGCGGCAGAGCAGCTTGCCGAGCAAGCGTTCACGGATTTTCTCAACGACTATCTGACGCGAATGGGTCAATTGGTCTTGCGGTTTAATGGCACCCTCGATAAATACACGGGTGATGGCTTGATGGTCGTGTTTGGCCTAGAGGAGCCCGCGAGCCAGCAAGCGTTGGCTCGGCAATGTGCGCTGATGGCGCTCGCGATGCGGCGCGCGTTCCAGGGGCTTCAGGCAGATTATTTAGCGCAAAACCAGCCCTTTAAACCGGGTCAGAGAATGGGCATCCATGCTGGCGTTTGTCTTGCTGGCAGTGTCGGGCCTGCCGAGCAACTCAACTTTACGGTCCTTGGACGTGCGGTGCACGTAGCGGCACGTCTGGAGCAGCATGCTGGGCTCGATGAAATTTTAGTCTCGAAAGAGTTTGCGCAACTCCTTGGTGCTGAATTTGTCCTGGCAGCCCGGCCGCCGGCCGACATCTCTGGTTTGAGGCGCCCTTTGAATCATTGCGCGCTACTCGATTAACCCTTTTGTACTCAAGACTCGGTATAATCACAATTTTTGTGGAACGGGCTTATGAACGACGCGCTGTTAAATTCTGCTTTTTTGAGGGCTTGTCGTGGTGAGGCCACCGACTACACACCGATTTGGCTAAACCGCCAGGCCGGACGTTATATGCCTGAGTATCATCAAGTAAAAGGCAATACGCCGAGTTTGGATTTTTTTAAAACCCCTCATTTGGCCGCCCAGGTCACCTGTGATGCGCAGCGGATTCTGGGCGTTGATGCCGCAATTTTATTTGCAGACCTGCTCCCGATCTTAGAGCCTATGGGGCTAGAACTGGATTACTTGCCAGGCTTTGGGCCAAAGATTGCCAACCCGATTCGCAGCAATGCCGATATTGATGCGGTTCGGCTCACCCCGAGCCGGGAATCGATGCCGTATATTCGTGAAGCCATTGGCCTGATTCGCGCGGAGTTACCGCAGAATATTCCTTTAATTGGATTTGGCGGCGCACCGTTTACGCTCGCGTCCTACGCAATCGAGGGCCAGGGCTCGAAAAATTATGTTCATGTAAAACAGCTGATGTATGGCGACTCGGTTGCCTGGCACGTGCTGATGGAAAAGATTACGGATGCGGCGATCGATTATCTCAATGAACAGATCGATGCTGGCGTTCAGGCTGTGCAGATTTTCGACAGCTGGGTGGGCGCATTGGGGCCCAGTGAATTTGAGCGATTTGTTCAACCGCATAGTCAACGATTGTTTGATGGCATTAGTGGTCAAGTGCCGGTCATCCATTTTGGCACCGGCAATCCAGCCTTGTCGGGCGCGATGGCGCGCAGTGGCGGCGACGTCTTAGCGCTGGATTGGCGAAGCGACTTAATGGCAACGTGGGATGAAACTGGGGTTACCGCCGTGCAAGGTAATTTGGACCCGATTGTTCTATGCGCAACCCAAGCGGCAGTTGTCGCCGAAGCCGATCGATTGCTGACAACGGTTGGCCCACGACCCGGCCATATCTTTAATTTAGGTCATGGCATTATTCCTGAGACGCCGGTTGATCATGTCAAGGCGCTGGTGGATTTCGTGCATGAGCGATCGGCCGTCCTGCGGCAGTGAAACCCGCTCAAATTATGAAACGGTTCTGAAAAACACTTTGGCGTTTCTTTGCCAGTTATAAAGGGATCGCTTGTCCTCAGGCAATTCTGTGACGGATGTCGCTTCAAAGCCGCGCTCTTTAAACCAATGAGCCGTTTGGGTGGTTAAAACAAAAACCCGATCGATGCCTTGCGCTTTAGCGGACGCAATGAGCGCCTTAAGCAACCGGTCGCCGTGGTCTAAATCTCGGTGCAGGGGATCGGTTGCAAGACAGGCAATCTCGGCGCCCTCACGAAATGGGTACAGGGCGCCGCAACCAATGATCAGGCCCTCCTGAACGATCACCCAAAACCGGTTTAACTCTGATTCGATCAATTCCCGTGAGCGTTTAACCAATGCGCCGGTCGCTTCGAGCGGTTCGATGAGGGCCAGAATGCCGTGGATATCGATTAATTGCGCGGGTCGAAGTTGCGCTGAAGGCGTTTGAACAATTTGGGTGCCGCAGCCTTCCCGGGTGAACAATTCTTCCAATAAGGCGCCGTCATGTTCAGGATGAATGAGATGGCATTTTGCGGAGGTTGCGCTTACGACCTTTTGGGCGGTTGTTAACACATTGATCAAGCTGGGCCACTGGGCTGGGTCCAGCGCAGCACAGGTTAGCTCACTGATGGCCTGCCCCGCATCATCGATTAGGCGATCTTGATCGATAAAATAAATCAGTTTGTCCGCCTGCAGCGCGGTTGCGATCTCGCCGGCAAGAACCGTTGGGTCCAAGCCAAAGGTTTCGCCAGAGAGCGAATAACCCAAAGGCGGGACGATTACCAAGGCCTGCTGATCCAGGCTCTTTGCCATCTCAAGGTGGTTCACGCGACGAACAATGCCGTCGTGTTCTTGATCGACGCCGTTGAGAATGCCAAGCGGTTGCGCTTTGATAAAATTGCCAGAGACCGCAACGAGATCTGAAGATTGGCTAACCGCATTGGGCAAGCCTGCTGAGAGCTGCGCCAGTAGGCGCTGGGTTGTGCCCCCGGTTTGTTCGAGGTAAGTCTCAAGATTGCGGGCGGTAATAACAGGATGACCTGTTTCAGAATCGGTCTTAACTTGGAGCGCCCCGGCGTTTGCGTGCACTACCACCAAGCGAACCCCAAGGGCATGCAATAACGTTAAATCTCTCGCAATGCTGACAAAAGCGCTCGGCCTGAGTGCGTCTTGATCCAAACTGACCACAAAGGTTTTATTGCGGTGGGCATAGATATAAGGTGAAGCGGTTCTAAACCATCGGATGGGATCTTGTTCGACGCTCATACTGGACCTAGTTGAAAAAAGCTTGCGAGGTTTGATTATACTCGCCATCACGTGTTTTCGCTTAGTGGCCGTTGGGCTAAAGGCGTTGGGGGTTTGCCCAGCAACCGATACCAATACCGCTGTGGTTCAAGGCGCTGCTAATATTGCTAGCCTGTCTCAATGGCAATGCGCATCAGCTAGAGGATTGTGAATCTATGCAACAAGAGAAATTAACGGTCGCGGGATTGGTTCAAGACCTCGTTTCGGATCAACGACTGTCCGCCGCCGATGCAAAGCTGTTTGCCGCCGGGGTACGGCAAAGCCGAACCAAAATGAATCATCCCATTGAGTTAATCGATGCGGCAGGCCTGACGGATATGGCCAACCCGGCGCAAACCCTGACGGCGGAAACCTTGATGCTCTGGCTCAGCAAAAGATCGGACCTGTCTTACTATCGCGTTGATCCGCTTAAAATCGACACCCCTTCAGTCACCCGTGTCATGTCCAGCGAGTTTGCCCGGCGGCATCAGATCTTGGCGGTTGAAGTCAATGCCAGAGAAATTCTGATTATTTGTAGCGAGCCCTATGTGACCAGCTGGGTCAGTATGATTGAGCAATCTCAGATCGGAAAAACGATTGTGCGGGCGCTCGCCAGTCCGGCTGATATCCGGCGCTATATTGACGAATTTTACGCGATGGCGAACTCCGTCAAAAAGGCATCGGCCCAAGGGTTGGCGGCGAGTGCGCTGGGTAACTTGGAGCAAATGGTCGAGCTCGGTCAATTGGATTCGATGGAGGCCAATGACACGCATATTGTGAATATCGTTGACTGGCTGTTGCAGTACGCCTTTACCCAACGCGCGAGTGATATTCATATTGAACCCCGCCGTGAAAAGGGCGCAACCCGGTTCAGAATCGACGGCATTCTGCATACTGTTTACGAATTACCCATGCCGGTTGTGAGTGCCGTGATCAGTCGGATTAAGACGTTAGGGCGCATGAATGTTGCTGAAAAGCGCAGGCCCCAAGATGGGCGATTGAAAACGAGAACGCCTAATGGTCAGGAAATAGAGCTTCGGCTCTCAACCTTACCCACAGCCTTTGGCGAAAAGTTGGTCATGCGGATCTTTGATCCGGCTATTCTCCTGAAATCGTTTTCAGAATTGGGTTTAGAGGCGCAAGAGCAAGTTGTCTGGTCGCAAATGGTTGGCCAGCCGAATGGCATTGTTTTGGTAACGGGCCCTACAGGCTCTGGAAAGACCACCACGCTTTATACCAGCTTAAAGCAGTTGGCCACCGAAATGGTCAATGTGTGCACTATCGAAGATCCCATTGAGATGGTGGAAGACGCGTTCAATCAAATGCAAGTTCAGGCAAATATTGACCTATCTTTTGCCGAAGGTGTGCGGGCGCTGCTCCGACAGGACCCGGACATTATTATGGTGGGAGAAATCCGAGATCTCGAGACGGCCGAAATGGCGATTCAAGCCGCATTGACCGGACATCTGGTGATTTCGACGTTGCATACGAATGACGCGCCCGCCGCCATTACCCGGATGCTTGAATTGGGGGTCGCACCGTATTTAATTAAGGCGACGCTGTTGGGGGTTATGGCGCAACGACTGGTGCGAACGTTTTGTCCACATTGTCGGTATGACATTGAGCCGGACCTCGATGGCTGGGCAGAACTGGTTCACCCCTGGGGGGTTGAGCCGCCGGTAAAAATGGCAGCAGCGGCGGGTTGTCAGGAATGTCGAGAAACCGGTTTTAAGGGCCGGGCCGGTCTTTATGAGCTTTTGACCATGAATGATCCGGTGAAGCAGCTGGTGGTTGGTCAGGCAGATGCCGGTCAGATCCGAAAAGCTGGGATGCAAGCGGGGATGCGCACTTTGCGATTGAGCGGTGCCGAAAAAGTTGCAAAGGGTGAAACCAGCATTGCGGAAGTGCTGCGGGTAGCGCCCGTTTCAAGTTATGAGTAATGGTCGCTGGTTTTGTCTCGCCTCAGGCGTCGTACAAGGTTGAGCGACCCTGCTCGGTTGTTTTGAACCGGCGGTGGACCCACCAATATTGCTCTGGCGCGTCAGCAATGGCGCGCTCGATATGGCGGTTGATGAGGCTTGTATCCTCTAGATCGGACTGGGTTGGAAAAGGGGCCTCCGGCGTTTTGATCACCACCGAATAACTGCCGTCAACGTGGCGGTAGTGACTCATGAAGACCACCTTGGCGCCGGTTAAGCGAGCAATGCGGTTCGCGGCGGTTGTGGTCGCGGCCGGCAGACTAAAAAACGGTGCAAAGACCGCATTCTGGCGCCCGTAATCTTGGTCGGGGGCGTACCAGAGCCGATTGCCTGCTTTAAGGTTTCGAATAACGCCGCGAATATTGTGTTGATCCAGGGCCTGCTTGAAATGATGACCCCGGCCGCGTTGCATCAGCCATTCAAGCACCGGATTTTTATTGGTTTTATACATGACGTTAAAGGGTCTTTGGCGGCTGAGTAAGGCGCCGGCTAAATCAAGGGTGGCAAAGTGCATACCGATGATCAGAATTCCCGGATCGGTTTCAGACCGATCCAGGTGCTCAAGGCCGATGAAGCGCACGGTTAAATCCGTGATTTTTTGAGGGTGTAACCAAGTCGTTCCGGTTTCAATCAAACCCTTGGCAGTTGAGCGAAGATTGGCCTGCAGTAACTGCGCGCGCGCCTCGGGTGTCCAATCTGGAAAACACAGGGCAAGATTGACCCGGGCGATGCGGACACGTCGGGGCGCAAGGTACTTTGCGCTGCGACCCAGCAGCCCTGCAAGTCGTTGGCGCATAGGTTGAGGTAATCCAGTTAAAACAAAAGCGAGCGCAATCCCGGTCCAAGTCAGCCAGTAGCGCGGATGAAAGAGTTTAGGCGGTCGTTGATAACGCGTTTGCACGGTAATGGCTCCATCGATGGGCCATTGTAAGGTGAAAATCGGTCTTTATAGAAATCGGGCGGGCAGTGCTAGGGTCTTTTCTCTATCGTAAATTGTCAGACAGTTAAACAGGCTGCGCCCTCGAGGCGGAAGACGGTGGATCTGGGAATAGACCACGTGCGCATCAGGACAAAATCAAACCGAGTGTTTAGAAAAGCTTAAGGGTGATTGAGGATGCACCGGGCATCCTCAATCCATAGGTTAGGCAGGGGCTCATCGACAAGCCGCCTGCGCGCATGGGCTAAACCTACTCGCTCGCAGGGTCTGTAATAACGCGATCAATGACATGAATAATGCCGTTGGTCGTGTAGATGTCGCTGGAGATTACCTTGGCGCCTTGAATGCGTAAGCTGCCATCTTCAATAGCGATCCCGACTGCTTTTCCAGAAAGGGTTTCAACCATAGTGCCATTCAATGAGTAGGCAGTCACAGCGTCAACTGCTGAGCCCGCGATAACGTGGGTTGTCAGCAGTGTTGTTAAGGCTTCGGTATCTGCCAACAGGGCGGACAGCGCATCGGCGTCAATGAGGTCGAAGGCGGCGTCGGTCGGCGCGAACACGGTGAGTTTGCTATCCGGATCGCTCAGGGCATCAACGAGGCCGGCAGTTTCAAGGGCTGTCACCAAAGTCGTAAAGGTTCCTGCAGCGACGGCTGTGTCAACAATATTCGTTGTGACATCGCCTTTCGAGGGCGGTGGCAGCATGACGTTATCGATAACATGAATGACGCCATTTGACGCCATAACGTTGGCGCTCGTGACGGACGCCAAGTTTACAGTAAGACCAGTATCGCTTAGGGAAAGGGCCGTTCGGCCACCCGATTTTTCGGCGGTTGCATTGGCCATTTCGAGAATAGACTGATCGGAGGCTGCCACCGAGATTGCCCCATCCGCAAGTACGACTGCATCAGCGTAGACGTGGTAGAGCAGGATATCTGCGAGTGTTGCAGGATCCGCCAGCAGGCCGTTGATGGCGTCTGTACCTAATTTTGCGAAGGCTGCGTCGGTGGGCGCAAATACGGTGTAGCTTTTATCGGCGTCGGTTAACGCCCCAACCAGGTCCGCGGCGGAAAGGGCGGCGAGCAGCGTCTCGAAGCTACCCGCAGCGGTTGCGACTTCAGCAATATTAAGGGTCGGTGTTGGCAGCCCGGCTGCCCCAACAATAACCGTATCAATGACGTGGATCACACCATTGGATGCGTGTATGTCAGCGATGATGACTTTCGCGCCGCCAACGCGTAGTTCGCGCTTACTAGAAATTGAAATCGGCACTTCAGCGCCGCCAACGGTGGTCGCAGCGTTGCCACTGAGCGAGTAGGCTGTTACGGCATCGACAGCCGCGTCTGTGATGACGTGCTGCTGGAGAATTTCGGTTAAATTGTCGAGATCAGCCAGAAGCGCCGTCACGTTTGCCGAGCCCATCGCGTCGAAAGCAGCGTCGGTTGGCGCGAATACCGTAAAGGTGTCGGTCTCGCTGGCGAGGACGGTATCAAGACCGGTGGCACCGAGCGCGGCGACCAGCGTTGTGAAGCGCTCGTCGGCTGCAGCAATATTGACGATGGTGCTTTCGCTGGGCGTTGCATCCGCCGGCGGCATCAGAACGGCGTCGATCACATGGATCACGCCATTGTCGGCTTGAATGTCAGTTGCGGTGACCTTGGAAAGGTTCAGAAATAGGGCGTCGTTCTTGGCTGATACGCCAACCCGATCACCATTTGCCATTTCAACGGTCGTTCCCACAGCGTCAGTGGCGGCGGCGGAATCGAGCGCGGTACCACTAACGACGTGATAAAGCAGGATGTCGGACAAGGTATCCGGATCAGCTAAAAGATCATTGATTGCCGTCTCACCCAGTAGCGCAAAGGCTGCATCGGTAGGCGCGAAAACGGTGAGCGTTGCGGATGCGTCGTCGATCGTGCTCGTCAGACCTGCTGCATCGATCGCGGCTATGAGCGTCGTGAAGTTACCGGCCTCGATTGCAACGTCGAGTATGGTCGGCGTTGGCGCTGGCAAATCTGCTAGTGGAACCGGCTCTGGTGTTTTCGTATCAATGCCGTCGCAAGCGGTCAGGGCCAAGCAGGCTAAAACGAGGCCGGCAAATTTATTGAGTAAACGCATGATTGTTATCCTTAGTTATGAGCGTTAATCGGAAGTTACGTCGAGCCGGTTAGAACAGATCACACTGCTCTTGAGGTCAGTAAGAACCGAATTTTTTTATCAGACTAAAAATTCTTGTTATCCTCGGGCGCGTCGCCAGTTCCCTGGCCAGTCGCGTCAGCTGTGATTAGAGCGATCAGAAGATGGGTCAGTCAGCCTTTTGATTG
>JGI20158J14315_10002997_pt1 | contig 11406 bp, 10 predicted proteins | sample COG_08_FD_14315 | JGI IMG/M metagenome (IMG submission 14315)
AAGGTCTAGGTAGTCAACTAAAGGTATGTCATTCATAAAAGTTATTATTTCTGAATCTGACTTGATCGTATTTGAATCGATAGAAAATGCTAAATCTAATATATCTTCCATTAAGGCAAATGTTTCAGCTCTTGATTTGGATGAGCTTCCTCCAACTCTTCCAATCATCACCATATCTTTTTTTCCAGAAATATTAAGCTCACTATTTAGGTCAAAAAAAGAGCCTAAGCCGCCAATTGGACTTGACGAATATTTTGGAAGTGATAATGCAGAAGTTATTCCATTTGCCCTATTCCAAGGAATTAATGTCGAGTTTGGATTAAACGCATCAAATATAGAGAATCCAATATTATATATTTTAGGCGAGTCATCTCTTGTAACGCTAAGAGCTCCAATTTCTACAATTCCTATTTCTGTATCTGAAGCAATAAAACCAGGTGTAACTATTCTGCCATTCGCGTTAATAATTTTTTCAGCATCAAACATATCATCTGAGATGCTTTGTATTTTACCGCTTTTTATTAAAATATTTCCAACAAATGGTTTGTCTGATTTGCCGTCATAAATATTAGCATTTGTAATAAGTATTTCATTTGCATGCGCAATTTGGTTGAATAGGATTAAACAAAAACTAACATATATCTTAAAAAATTTTGAGCTTTTCATTATTCATCTATCCTGTTTTTTGCTGGGTTTAATATGCCTATATCAAAATCTGAAGCAGGTTCAAAACCTGAATCTCTGTCATACGCAAGAGCTCCATCTATGTAAACTTTTTCAGCGAGCGAGTAAACACTAAATGGGTTTTCGCTCCATAAAACCACATCTGCATTTTTTCCAACTTTAATAGATCCTGTTTCATCATAAATGCCTGCTGCTTTAGCAGGATTACTTGTTATCCATTTCATTGCTCTTGCTTGGCTTATATCAAACCCTGCTCTGACTCCTGCAGCTAAGGCTTTTGAAGCTTCTTGATTTAGATGTTGAATGCCGATCTCACTATCAGAGTGAACGATGGCACAGCCAGTTCCATTTCTGGCTTGATCTACAATTGCTATATTGGATTGAACCATATCATAAGCCTCATGTTTGAAGCCCCACCAATCTGCCCAGAGTGCTGCACATATATTATTGTCAGCCAATAAATCAGCTATTTTATATGCCTCAACTGCATGATGAAAGGCTGTTATTTTATAACCAAATTCATTAGCTATATCTATCATCATGGCCATTTCCTCTGCTCTGTAACAATGGTTATGAACTAGGATATCTCCCCTTAAGACTCCTGCTAATGTTTCGAGCTCTAGGTCTCTCTGAGGCTTGTACCCCATTTCTTTTGCTTCTTTAGATTTATTTTCGTACTCATCTAACTTGCTTAAATATCCAGATGCTTTAATCCAAGATTTTCTATACCCAGCAACATTACCCATCCTAGTTGAGGGTGCTTGGCCCCTATTGCCATAAACTCTTTTTGGATTTTCACCACAAGCCATTTTTAAAGAATGTGGTGCTCCTGGAAATTTCATTGAATTAATTGTATTCCGCTGAATATTTTTTGCTGTCACCCCCCTGCCGCCAATTAAATTGGCAGAGCCCGGCAAAACATGAAATGAAGTTACCCCGCCTTTTAGTGCAAGAGCAAATTGTGGGTCTTGGACCCATATTGAATGCTCTGCCCAAACATCAGCAGTTACAGGGCTTGTGGATTCATTTCCATCAGAGCTCGTTGTTACAGATGGTGCTGGGTAAACACCCATATGAGAGTGAATATCAATTATGCCTGGTGTTACCCATTTATTAGTTGCATCTACAACTTCTAAATCCATAGAGCGCGGCAAGTCTTTTCCTATGGCTACGATCTTCCCATCTTGCAAAATAATATCTGTATTTAGAAACTTGTTGCCATCGCCATCAAAAATATTTCCATTTTTAAGAAGAACATTGGAATGTGGCATTGGAGCGTATGTTGATTTAAAGGCGCTGTTTTGTGATACCGCAGATATTGAAATAAATAAAGCTAAAAAAAGGCTAAAAATATTGTTAATGTATAAAATTTTCATATATATAGTATATGTTCTTAGATCTTGAAAATAAATACCATATAATCTTGATAGTTCCTACTTATTTCTCATTTAAGCAATATGGATAAAATAATAAATAAACTGAAAACTGACATAGTCGAAATAACTTTTAAATCACTTAAAAGCGAAAGAGAGATAACTGAGAAATGCACTTTGCTGCCTTCAGAAATTCCAAATAATTTTTCAGTTAAGCAAAGCAATGACTCTGATTCAATCCTTTGTTATCTGGTTGATCAAAAAAGATGGGAAGATATTAATAAAAAAACTATAATAAGTTATAAATGATGTATTCGATATAAATGAAATCATATCAAGTCACAGGAAATGGTTTGCCTCTTGAAGAGGTAATTTCTGATAAACCAACTCCAAAGGGCAAAGAAGTCTTAATTAAAACTATCGCTTGTGGAGTATGCCACTCTGATGTTCATATTCATGATGGTTACTTTGATGTTGGGAATGATAAAAAAATGGCATCTCGCCTCGTTCAGCCTCTGGCAATGGGTCATGAAATATATGGTGAACTTGTTGAAACTGGTGAAGATGTTCATGGCGTTGAAATAGGTAAAAAATATGTTGTTTACCCATGGATTGGTTGTGGCGACTGTAAAGAATGTGAAAATGATATGGAGCATTATTGTGGTCCATTTACAGCACAGAATTTAGGCGTCTCTGTGAATGGAGGTCATGCAGAATATGTTTTGGTAAAGGATGCAAGATACCTTTTTGACGCTGGCGACACCCCTGAAGAGTTAGCTGGAAGTTATGCCTGTAGAGGGCTTACCGCATACAGCGCTCTTAAAAAAGCTGATTTGAAATCAGGGCAAAACAATCTTGTTATAATTGGTGCTGGAGGACTGGGCCTTTTAGCTCTCAAAATAGCTAAAGCTGCTTTTAACATTCAACCTATAGTAGTTGATATTGATGATCAAAAACTACAAGCAGCAAAAAAAGCTGGTGCTAGAGAAGTTATAAATTCAAAAAATGAGGGAGCCTCAGAAAAAATCATAGAGTTAACAAATGGGTCAGCTGGAGCAGTCATTGATTTTGTTGGGTCTGAATCATCAGTAAATTTTGGTTACAAACTTTTTGGATTCACTAAGGGTGGACAATATATTCTTGTAGGCCTGCTTGGTGGTCAGTTTAATCTCCAACTCCCATTACATACATTTACTGCAAGAACAATTTCCGGAACATATGTGGGAAGTTTAAAAGAGATGGGAGAATTGATGGAATTAGTAAGATCTGGAAAAATTGACCCTGTGCAAGTTGAGTCTAGACATATATCTCAAGCAACTGATACACTACGTGACCTTAAAAATGGTGATATACCTGGAATGGTATGTTTAAAGCATTAACATTTATAGATGAAGAGATACAAAAATAATATATTAGTTTTAGCAGTAGGTTTGCTATTTGTTACTTCTATATCTGCTGATTCTTTAATCCATGATCATTTTCATGAAAGTGATAAATTAATAAGCTGTGATTACTTTGAAAATAAGACCGTTGATGTCCCAAATTTAATCTCAGTCCAATTACAAAGATTTTTTTCCATAAAAATTTCTATAGAGCCTGGTAAAAGCCTTGCTCTCTCTTTCTCTCGAATTTTTAACTCAAGGGCTCCACCAATAATTTAATTTTAATTTTTTTAATTTTAATTTTAATTTTAATTTTTTTTAGGAGTTCATATGAACAAAATTTTCAACGCTTTTATAGTTTTAATAGCGGTACAATCAATCGATGCTTTTTCTCAAGAAGTTGTAGAAGAAACAGTCGTGGTCACATCTGCATTAGTAGATACAAATCATATTGATAAGCCTTTGTATGTTATCGATGGTAATGAAATATTAGACGGTGCTACAACAAGTTTGGGCGAAGCCATTGATGGATACTTAGGTATTTCAATAGCAGATTATGGTTCAGCGGTTGGGCAGCCAATAATTAGAGGCATGTCAGGGCCTAGGGTAAAAATCCTTAAAAATGGAATGGTTAACAGAGACGTTTCTGGTCTAGGTGCTGATCATTTAAATGATGTTGATTTGAATGATATAAGCCAAATTGAGATTGTTAAGGGTCCCTCTTCTTTATTGTATGCTAACGGCACTATTGGAGGGATCATCAATATTGTTGATGACTGTATCGCAGAAATGGATTTTGATGGTGCGGAGTTTGCTGCTGGGTACGAAACTCAATCCGTTAATGATGGCAGCTCAGAGTACTTTAACTTTAAAAATAATCTATATGGATTTAATTTTAATTTTGGTTACAAAAATACTGAATTTGGAAATTATGATGTTCCTGGTGGTGCAATACTTCATGATGAAGATCATGATNATGAGCATGGTGATGAGCATGGTGATGAGCATGAAGAACATGAAGAGGATATGGGTTATGTAAATAACTCAGATTTTGCATCTGAAGCGACTAAGTTTGGCATATCAAAAACAGGAGACTGGGGCTATATAGGTATATCTATTGACAATCTTGAGAGTGTTTATGGCATTCCATTCCACGGAGATGAGCACGAAGATGAGCATGGAGATNATTCCACGGAGATGAAGATGAGCATGAAGAACATGAAGAGGAAAGGATTTTTTCAACTACAGATTCTGAAAGTCTTACTCTTAAGGGCTCTTACAATGTAGGTGGAAGTCTAGTTAATAAGGTTGATTACACATTCAGAAGTTCGGATTACTCTTTAACTGAAGCGCATGATGAAGAAGGGCATGATGAAGATCATGGTGATGAAGATCATGGTGATGAAGATGAGCATGAAGAGCATGCTCCAACAACATTCTTAAATAATGCTTATGAGTATGGGGCAATCTTTGATATGTCCAATGATGCAATTAGTCAAAAAGTTTCATTTAATTTTGTTGATGAAGATACTTCAATATTTGGAGAGGAAGCTTTTATGAATCCTGCTAATAACAGAGAACTTACTCTTGGTTATTTTGTTAGTAAAGACTATGAACCTTTTCATGTTGATTTTGGAATCAGACTGGATCAAATCGATAGAACTGGAAGTGTGTCCCATGAGGATGGTGATTTGGATAAATATAGTATTAATGATAATACAACTAGCTTTGCTTTGAATGTTGGCAGAGATTTAACTGATAATTTAGATGTTACCCTTGGCTTTGCAAGTGTTGAAAGATTGCCTTCAGTTATTGAATTATTCATGAATGGGCCTCATATGGCTACTGGTCGTTTTGAGGTTGGTGATCCAAACTTAAATAGCGAAACGTCAAATAATCTCGATATCACTTTCAACTATCAGAGTGGTGACTACTATGCTTATGCAAGTTTTTTCATTAATGATGTAGATAACTACATAACTCTGATGGATGAGGATGAAGGTCATGAAGACGACCATCACGATGAAGATCATGGCAATCTGATTCATGCAAATTATATACAAGAAGATGCAGAGTTTGATGGTTACGAAATAGAAATTGGAAGAACTATTGAATTAGGTTCAGGTAAATTGACTCTTTCCTATGGAAGGGATGTTATTAATGCTCAATTTACTGACGGACATAATGTCCCTAGAATCAATCCATCAAGAAATATCTATTCGCTTTCATATCTACAAAATGATTTAGTTTTCAAGTTAAATTTAAAAGATGTTGAAAAACAAAATAATTTTGGTGAAGGTGAGTCTGCAACAAGTGGATATCAAATGCTTGACACTAGACTTACTAAAACAATTGATCTGAAGGGAAGTTCTATTCTTAAGCTGTCTTTATTTGGTAACAATTTGCTTGATGAAGTTGCAAGAAACCATTCTTCCTTTGTCAAGAACGAAGTTCCATTGCCTGGAAAGAATTACGGAATGAAATTTAATTTAACTTTCTAATTAAATCAATTCTGTATATTATAGTTCCCCGAGTTCATTTATATAATGAATTTGGGGAAACTTTAGGGCAATAATGAAAACACAAATACTCTCTGATAAATTTGCAATGACACTATCTATGGTTTGTTTAGTGCACTGTTTATTTGCGCCATCACTTATTATTCTTACATATAGCTTTATGGCAATGTCTGTTGATAGTGAACTTGTTCATAAATTAATTTTACTAATTACAGTTCCTGTGAGTTTATTTGCTTTAAGTCTGGGTTACAAAAATCATAGCACTATGAATTTTATAGTCCTTGGCATAATTGGATTGCTTACTCTTGTTCTCGCTGTAATATTAGGTGAGGGTGTTTTAGGTGAAAATGGCGAGTTATTTTTAACAATGCTAGGCTCAACCCTTGTTATTATATCTCACTACAAAAACTATCAAATTTGCAAAAAGACTAATTGCGACTGTCACGAGTAATAAGATAGTTTTTAATTCACAATTCGATATTTAAAGAACATTTGCAATCCTGTAGAATCCATTTTTTATCTAAAATTTAATGGCAAAATTACATAAATCAATCAGACTATTTTTAGTATTGTTATCTTTTCCCATATTTAGCAATCCTAATATTGAAGAAGTTGTGGTAACAGGCTCTCATAACAAAAACCTAGAACAAGACTCCGATCCTCTTCAGATATTCACACAGAAAGATTATAAAAACTTTAATACTGCTAATATTGCAGAAATAAGTCAGCACATACCCTCCTCCTCAGGCTCTCATTTTCAGTCAAATAATCTTGATGGTTTTGACCAAGGCATGTCATCCTTTAATATGAGGGGACTGGGTCATTCGTCGACATTGATCTTAATAAATTCTAAAAGGCATACTTTTGCAGGTACGCCGTCATCAGATGGAAGTAGTTATATAGATTTAAATATTATTCCAGAGATTGCGCTTAAACAAATTGATATATTAAAAGAAGGGGCAACTTCTATATATGGTTCAGATGCAGTTGCAGGAGTGGTTAATATAAAAACTGAAAATGATTTTTCAGGATTTAAAACTCAAGCAAGTTATAAAAAAACCTCGAATTATAATCAAAGTGATTCTTCTGCTGGCATCTTGTTTGGGTCTTCAATTGATAAATTAAATTATGTAATTGGTATTAGCACGCTAAATAGAGAGCCTTTGTCTGCAATGGAGATAAATGGAATTGCGGAGCTCGCAGTGAGCGGCCTAGGAAGATCATTTAGAGTTGCAGAAAATGACATTGTTGATACTGGCTTATGGATGGGAGTCTATGAAGCTGGCCAGAAAATTCCAGACCCTGAATGTGAGTCTAATGGCGGAACTCTCTTGAATGATGAGACTTGCGGCTTTAATTATGGTGAAAGGTTTAATTTAGTAAACGATGAGAAACATAACAAAATTTATACGCATATTAATTACGACTTAAGTTTATTTAATTACGAAGCGACCTTAATGTATTCAAATATTGAAGTTAATGATAATCCTCAATCACCCTCTTACCCGGCACTGCCATTTCTTTCAAGAAAAATATTACCAGGACAAGGTGGAAGTCCATTCAATGTTCCAGTGACCTGGTATGGACGCCCTCTTGGGCCAGAATTTCCATCTCCAAAATCTCCAAAAGACATTAAGCAATATAATCTTAATCAAATGGTAACTGGTGAGATAAGTGGGAATACTGAATTAGAAATTTCATTCACATCAAGCAAACATTCTAATGAACATTACAGACCAGACATTATTGATTCAAGATTTATTGATGCGCTTGATGGGGTTATTCTAAATTCGGATACTGATGATGAATTTTTTTGGGATATATTCACTCCATCAAACAACTCTAGCGAACTAATAGATTATGTCACCGGTGCAGAACAATCTAACAAAGAATCTTATTTAAAAAGTTTAGAAGCAGTTATTAGAACCAGTGTTGCAGATTTTAGACTGGCTTATGGTGTTCAATTAAATAAGGAAAATTTAAAAATTCATTATGATGAAATCAGTGAGGCAAGATTCGATGACAAAGGTCAAATATTAAAGACAGCAGATCTCTTTTTTTTAGGGGGTGGTATAAATGTTTCTAAAAGTAGAAGTAAATATGCTGCTTTTTTTGAAGCTGGAAGAAGTCTAGAAAAGTTAAGTGGGAAGCTCTCCGGAAGGTTTGAAAAATTTAACAGCGCTTCTTCTTTTGATCCCAAGTTGTCTTTTAAATATAAGCTGACTAACAATATTCATATTAGAGCTTCAAGAGGCTCTTCCTTTTCAATGCCTTCAATGGCGCAGATGTTTTCAAGTGAAATTAACCTTGGAAGTATTCGAGATATTGATGATAGTAGCCCTTTTGTCAGACAAGCTAAAATTGGTAATCCAAAATTAAAGCCAGCTTCTTCAATAAACAAAAATTTTGGATTGCTGTATAAAAGTACTGTTCAACAAATATCTTTTGATTACTGGAGCTTAGATTTCAAAGATAGGGTTACAGGTGAAAATGCTCAGGCTCTTCTAGATCAGGATCCATTTGGTGAGAGCATAACTAGAAATGAAAATGGCGATCTTATTGGTGTAACAACTTCCTATTTCAATGAAGAGAATACAAAAATTGCAGGATTCGATTTAAGTTATAAGATAGTTCTTTTTGATATGCCTAAATATGGAATTCTCAGTGGAAGATTAGATGCTACTTCACTTAAAAAATTTCTTACGCCATCTGAAATCCAGAGCAATAAAATGATCAATAGAATCGGAAAATTTAATTATGATACCCACTTATACTCTCTGCCAAAAAATAGAATCAATGCATCTTTAAGTTTAAATATGAATGAGTATGACTATAGAATTGCTGCAAGATATATAGATGGTTATGATAATAATAGAGAGGTCACTGGACGCGGCTTAGCACTTGGCTACACAAATACTATTGAATCTTTTTTAGTTATTGATTTTTCAATAGGAAGCTATGTAAATTTTAAAGATGGGGTTATTAATTTTAAAATATCAGTATCAAATATACTTGATGAATCTGCACCTCGTGTCTATGATGCTCCAGATTTTAGCTTTGATTCAAGAACTCATGATCCAAGAGGAAGAACTATTGGGCTGAGTTTTGAGTTTAAAAAGTAAAGAAATAATAAAACATTAAAGTTAATATAAGTCCCTTTTTATTCTAATTAAACTAAACTCTTCTTATGAACGAACTTGAAGCAACCATATCGCAAGTAATAGATGAAAATAATATTTCATCTGAATGGAATGAAGGATTGCTTAATGAGTTAAAGCATATAAACCTAGACTTAAATTCTAAAAGAAAAGATCTTACAGCAGCGCCTTTTATAACAATAGATGGTGAAGATGCAAAAGATTTTGATGACGCGATCCATTGTATCTCTAACGAGTCATCCTTCATCTTAAGTGTTGCTATTGCTGATGTTGCAGAATTAGTAAAGCAAGGCACTGCTCTTGATGATGAAGCTATAAATAGAGGCACATCGATATACTTTCCTTCTAAAGTTATCCCAATGCTACCAGAAGAAATTTCTAATAATCTTTGCTCGTTGGTACCAAATGAAATAAGAAATGTTGTAGTTTGTGAAATAATTTTTTCTATCAAGGGAGAAATACAAAGTTATAATTTTTTTGAAGCAAGAATAAGATCGCACAAAAGAATGACATACGCCCAAGTTGATAAATTTTTAACTACTGGCTCTGGTCTAGATAGGAATATTAGTAGCTCTTTAAAGTCACTTCAAATTCTTACAAAAATATTATTAAAAATAAGGAATAAGAGAGGTGCGTTGGAAATTGAGGGTCAAGAACCTCTGTTAGACATTGATGCTGAGGGTAGAGTAAAAAAGATAGTATTACCAAAAAGACTTTTTTCTCATCAAATGGTAGAGGAGGCTATGCTAGCTGCTAATGTTTGTGCTGCTAACTTTATGAATAAAAATTATAATTTTGGTGTGTATAGGATCCATGAAGAACCTGATGAATTAAAACTAGAGAGCCTAAAGAATTTCTTTTCTTTGAAAGGTTTCGCAGGTTCTTTCTCTAAAGATCCTGCAAATCTAATCAAGCAATGTCTATTACATTCAAAAGATCAAAAGCTAAGTAAAGTTCTTCAAACAGTTGTGCTACAAAGCTTAAAACGGGCAGAATATTCAACTGAAGAACTTGGTCATTTTGGATTGCAATTAGAGAGATATTCTCATTTCACATCACCAATAAGAAGATACCCTGATCTAATGACCCATAGGATGATTAAAAATATTTTAAGCAATACTTCCAATGAAGTTAACAAGGATAATACAGAAGAGATATGCATTGAAATGTCTGAGCTAGAAAGAGTTGCTGAGAAATCATCAAGGCAAGTAACTCAACAAATGATATGTTTCTATTTGAAGAAATATGTTGGGGAGGAAGTTAGTGCAATTGTTACTGGAATTGCTGAATTTGGTTTATTTGCCGAAATTCAAGGATTTTATATTTCTGGATTGATACATGTTACTGATTTACCTAGTGACAGGTATTTTCTTGACAAAGATTCAAATATTTTAAAAGGGAAGAAAACTGGGAGATCTTATAGATTAGGTCAGAATATTCTAGTCACCATAGCGAATGTATCAGCGGAAGAAAGAAAAATAACGCTAGTTCCAAAATATAAAAAAAATAAATGAGCGATAAAGATAATAATGTAAGAATAGGATTCCATAGCATCGAAAGTATTGTTGAAAATACTCCCGAAATTATTAAGAAGGTAATTCTTCCAGCCAAAAGAGATGATTTTAGGTTAAAGAATCTTAAGGAACGTCTTAATGAAGCAGGGATATCTTTTGAAAGTTCATTCAAGTTAAAGCAAGAGCCTGAGGCATATATAAAAGAACAATCAGAACAGAACTTTAAAGACTTAAAAAGCTTTATAAACAATTTTAAAGGCAGCCCCTTGTTACTTATCTTAGATAATGTGATAGATCCAAGGAATCTTGGTGCATGCATAAGATCTGCTGCTGTAACTGGTGTGGATGCAGTAATAATAAACAAACATCACTGCGCTCCTTCAAATTCAATATCCCATAAAGTGGCCGCTGGTGGTTTCGAATTTTCAAATATATTCCATGTGACCAACTTGATAAATTGCTTTAAATATTTAAAGGGGGTTGGGATCAACATCAGTGGTCTAAGTGAACATGCTGATGAAAAATATACAGATAATAATTTTAAAGAGTCCTGCGCATTGGTTATGGGATCAGAAGAAGGTGGCATTAGAAAGAAAACACTTGAGAAGTGTGACAATATTATCAATCTATCTTCAAATAATCGATTTAAAAGTTTTAATGTTTCTGTTGCTACAGGAATTATACTTTCTGAAGCGGTCAGGCAAAGAAATAAGGTTTAACTTGATATGATATTATTTTCTATTAGACTTCTAACATGTTAAAACAAAGAACACTTC
>JGI20158J14315_10002998_pt1 | contig 11405 bp, 10 predicted proteins | sample COG_08_FD_14315 | JGI IMG/M metagenome (IMG submission 14315)
TCTATATGGCGGTGGGATAGGGATTCGAACCCTAGATACGCTATTAACGTATGCCAGTTTTCAAGACTGGTGCATTCAACCGCTCTGCCATCCCACCTTTTGAAGGCGCGATTATACAGCGCCTTTTACTTGGAACAAGTACCAATTAAGACTTTGGTGTATTTTCCTCTGAAGATTTTTCAGATAGACTCGTTTTAGCGGTTTCAGAATCAGCTTTTTTAGCCTTTGAAGCTGCCTTTGGCTTTGCCGCCGCACGCTTTTTCCGTGGGTCATTGGAGGCCCTTGGTCCAGCTTTTTTGGGTTTGCTAGCCACTGGTGTCGGCTCCGATGAAACCGCTGGGGCGGGTATTTCGACACGCTCTGTGCTCACCTTGACCTCCAAAACTGGTTTAGGTTTTTTGCGAGGATCATTACTAGCTCTTACCACTGTATCAACCACAGGAGAGGCATCTGAGTCGGCTGCAGGTTTAGCTTTTCCTACCTTCGCAGGTTTAGCTTTTGGTTTTGCCTTCGCAGCAGATTTTTTAGCTTCTGGCTTCTTAGGCGTATCTGCGTTGTCAACGACTGAATCAGTTACAGTACCAACAGCTTTACTGCTCGGCTCATCCTTTGATGCTTTCGCCTTAGGCGCGGCTTTGCGCTTGGGCTTAGGTTTGGCTTCTTTAGGCTGTGCAGTATCGGCGACACTAGCGTCTTTGACTGGCGTTAGATCGGTAGTTTCCTTGGGCGTCTTAACCTCCGCAGACGGTGAAACAGGGGCTTTGTCTGCTGCAGTATCGCTTGGGGAGTTAGTTAGCGCTGTAGCTTGGTCCAACATAGCTTTTGGTACATCTTGTCGCTGACGGCGACGACGAGGCCCGCGACGTTTGTCATCGGGACGCCGTTTCAATTGATCGCCACCTTCTGCTTTTGCTGAAGTCTCAACTGGCTTGGTGTCAGTGGTTTTTTGGACTGCCGCTTCCTTAGGAGCCACCGCATCTTTCGGACGATTATTTTTATTGCGACGATTATTACGGTTTTGATTGCCTTTAGGAGCCGTTTTTTGATCATTTGACTGTTCAGTACTGGCATTCTTGTTTTCTGCGTTACGCTCGTTAGGACGGCGATTGTTTTGCCCGCCACGGTTGCGGTTGTTTTGCCCGCCACGATTACGATTATTGCGGTTGTTACGACCTCTATTGTTTGTAGGTTTTGGTTTCTTTTCTACCACTGGCTCTTCAGTTTCACCAAACATACTTGCCCATAGCCGCTTAACAAAGCCTTGGCTTTTCTCCTCAACAACTGGAGCAGGGGCCATAACAGGGGCAGGGGTGGACGGAATTACTGTTTTAACTGCAGGTTTTGGAAGAGCTTGGGGCTCTGCTGCCTCTGTTACTACTTCCTCTTCTGGTTTGCTAAGTTCATCGGCAAGACGATAGCTGAAGTCGGTGCTCTCTTCATCCTGGTTACGGATCCTAACAACCTCAAAATGCGGTGTTTGCATCTCAGTGTTGGGTAGCACGGTAACCTGAATGCTATTTCGCGACTCAATGTCAGATATCTCTTTGCGTTTTTCATTTAGCAAAAAGGTCGCCACTGGTACCGGCACTATGGCCCGAATTTCACGACTAAACTCTTTTTGTGCTTCTTCTTCTACCAATCTTAATATCGATAGAGCAAGAGATCGGGTCCCACGAATGGTGCCTTGCCCTTTGCAACGAGGACATGTTCGAGACATTGTTTCTTCGAGAGATGGACGCAGTCTCTGTCGAGACATTTCTAACAAGCCAAAGCGAGAGATTCGACCTACCTGTACCCGGGCACGATCAACTTCTAGAGCATCACGCATTTTGTTCTCGACATCCTTTTGGTGGCGACTATTTAGCATATCGATAAAATCGATAACAATAAGTCCACCCACATCGCGCAAACGCAACTGGCGGGCTATTTCTTCTGCTGCTTCCTTATTGGTGTTAAATGCAGTTTCTTCGATATCACCGCCTTTAGTTGCGCGAGCTGAGTTGATATCGATTGAGACCAAAGCCTCGGTGATATCGATCACTATCGACCCTCCAGAAGGCAAGCTTACTTCACGGCAGAAAGCAGTATCAATCTGATTTTCGACTTGATAGCGGTTAAACAGTGGGATTTCATCCTGATAGAATTTCACTTTGCTTCTGAAGTCTGGCATGACCGTAGTGATGAAGGCTGCCGCAAGAGCGTAAGCTTCTTCGCCATCGACAATAACTTCTCCAACGTCCTGACGCAGATAGTCTCTAATCGCACGAACAATCACGTTACTCTCTTGGAATAGAAAGTGGGGCGCCTTAGCTTTCCCTGACTCTTCAGTAATAGTATTCCAAAGTTGAAGTAGATAGTTGAAGTCCCATTGAAGTTCTTCGGTCGCTCGACCGATGCCGGCTGTTCTTACAATTGCACCCATACCGTCTGGGATATCAAGGCCGCGCATAGCTTCTCTCAAGTCAGCCCGCTCATCACCTTCGATACGCCGAGATATGCCACCAGCGCGGGGATTATTTGGCATCAGTACCAGGTACCGACCAGCCAGGCTGATGAAGGTAGTTAGTGCTGCGCCTTTATTACTGCGCTCTTCTTTCTCGACTTGGACGACTACTTCTTGTCCCTCTTTGAGGGCGTCTTGAACGCGGACGCGACCACCATCAGATGCACCTTTCTTGAAGTATTCTCGGGATATTTCTTTAAGAGGGAGGAAGCCATGGCGTTCTGCGCCATAATCAATAAAAGCAGCTTCAAGGCTTGGTTCGACTCGCGTTACCTTACCTTTATAAATGTTTGATTTTTTTTGTTCTCTGGTTCTGTTTTCTATATCGAGATCATATAGCCGCTGGCCATCTACCATAGCAACGCGCACTTCTTCAGTGTGCGATGCATTAATTAACATACGTTTCATAATTCACCTTTACTTGTTGTTCTGAGCAGTATCAGAGTAAAGGAAAGAAAAAGAGGAAAGGACCACGAGTAGGCATGGGTAGCAGACTTCTAGCGCTAATAACATATACTATTATTAACGGGTGCTATATCGCGACGTTACCATACACAACCGACAAAATTTGAACTTATGATTCAATTTCATTCGGCCACAGGATTTAAATCGCTATTGCCTTGTTATTGTTAATTTAGATTCTTGGCCCCACAGAGCCTAACTTTAGGTAACGTTCTGTGGATTGATGACCGCAAATTTCAAGCCATAATTAAGCTTGTTAAAATGGTCTCTAAATCAACTAATTATTCGTTTTTATTCAGCTAATCACCGTATATCAACGCCTTCGAGTTAATGATTGTATCGTTTGTATGACGATTATCGAAGCGGCAGTGCCTAGCTTATAACCTTTGTCTATTTCAGACTTTCACTTGCTGAACTCACTCAGCTATATTTGGCTATCTGCTCATAAAAATTCAGCAAATAGCCCTGTATTCTTGGCCAAATTAGTCTTCAGGCCTTTAAAACCCTCAACACTGAGCCTTCCATTGGGCACTCTGCATGTCGGTTCGGATCGCAATATAACAATAAACTCAGGTTCCTACAAATCAAAGTAGTAATTAGATTTGTTTATAGCGATTTGATCGTTACAATGCCTCGCTGAGAAACTAATGGATCTATCATTCGTGGAAGAAAATAAGTTCGACAAAGTAACCTATACCGAAATAGGGCCTGAGCAAGAAGGGCAGCGGTTGGACAATTTTCTTATAAGGCATCTTAAAGGTGTCCCTAAGTCACGTATTTACAATCTTTTACGCAAAGGTGAGGTAAGGATTAATAAAGGGCGAGTGAAGCCTGATACTCGCATCAAAGAAGGCGATATCGTAAGGATAGCGCCCATTAGGACCGCTCAACGAGGCGCGCCTGCTGTTCCTGGAAAAGAACTCAAACGGTACCTTTCTGAGAATGTTTTGTTCGAAGATGAAGGGCTTCTGATTTTTAATAAGCCGAGTGGTCTTGCGGTGCACGGGGGTAGTGGGGTGTCCTTGGGTGCAATAGAGGCGTTTAGAGCCGAAAGGCCGAAGCAAAGGTTTCTGGAGTTAGTTCATAGATTAGACCGAGAAACTTCCGGTTGCTTAATGTTTGCAAAAAAACGCAGTGTCTTGCTCGATATACAAAACGCCATGCAGCGCAACCAGGTCAAAAAGAGCTATCAAGCGTTGGTTTCGGGCCAATGGCCGAAGGGCAAGAGTACCGTGAATGCGCCTTTACGAAAAAACCAACTTTCCTCTGGCGAGCGTATTGTCAAGGTTGATGTTGAAGGAAAAGCCTCAGTTACCCACTTCGATATCGCGCAACGCTTTAAGCAGGCAACTTTGTTAGATGTAACCTTAGAAACTGGACGAACTCATCAAATTAGAGTGCATTGCCAGTTCTCAGGGCAGCCTATTGCCGGAGATGAGAAATACGGGGACAAAGAGTTCAATGATTCAATGCGCGGTCTTGGTTGCAGGCGACTGTTCTTGCACGCCAAGAGCCTAAGATTCAAACATCCTTTGTCTGATCAGTGGGTTGTCGTGGACGCGCCCTTGCCAGATGATCTTGGTAAGGTTCTTCAAAAAATACAATAATCATAGGAAAGAAATATCACTAAGCCAAGACTACTTATTTTTGACTGGGATGGAACTCTCTGTGACTCCGTAGAGAAAATATCCAGCTGTATCCGTTTGGCTGCAGCGGATGCAGGACTGACGGTGCCATCCCGGGAGAGTGCCGCTGATATTATTGGTCTTGGTTTAGTGGAAGCGACTAATCAGCTCTTTCCTGGTCTTGCCCCAGCTGATGCGAACGCTTTTACTAAGTTATATTCACGACATTTTCGGGAGCAGGACAAGGCGCCATGCCAGTTCTTTCCGGGTGTTACAGAAACTTTAGATATCCTTAAAGGCCAAGGCTATATTCTCGCAGTTGCCACCGGTAAGAGCAGGGCAGGTCTTGATAGAGTCTTAGCTGCTCATGATATGAGTGATTATTTCGATGGCTCACGCTGTGGAGATGAAACGCTGTCAAAGCCAAATCCATTAATGCTAAATGAACTGCTTGATCAATTTTCTGTAAGCAGCAATGAAGCCCTCATGGTCGGGGATACTGAGTTTGACTTGTCGATGGCTCAGCAGGCATCAATGAGATCGATTGGCGTAAACTATGGTGCTCACAGTAAAGAGCGCCTAGAGTTTTATCATCCAATTGCATGTGTCGACAGGTTCTCAGATACTAAAATATTTATAAATATCAGTACTTTAATTAAATAATATAAAGTTATATCTAAATTATATCTATCTTAAAATGGGCAAGTAATTTGCATAGGTCTATCAGGGGAAGCCCCACAAGAGACGTCGGATCTGTAGTCTTAACCGACTCAAAAAGGCTTATGCCAAGACCCTCAACTTTGAAGCTTCCGGCACAATCATAGGGTTTCTCTGCAGCTAAATAGGCCTGTATTTGACTCTCATTTAGATCCTTAAAGTGAACATCAGTTGTGTTGATGCATGATTTATGTCGCAGTTCACCTGAATAATCCATCTGAGCGACGGCAATTGCGCTATGAAATCTGACAATTTTCCCTGACTGCAGTGAGAGCTGTGCAACAGCTAGGTCATGGCTGATGGGTTTGTTAATTGGCTGGCCTTCAAGATCTGCAATTTGATCAGCGCCTATTACGACAGCCTCAGGATAGCGCTCAGCAGTAGAGCAAGCTTTAGACTCGGCTAAACGCATAGCCGTTTCGATCGGTGGCTCTTCTAGAAGGGCGTATTCGTCCGTCTCTGGGGCAATGCAGGTGAACTTCAAACTCAAGCGAGATAGAAGCGATCGTCTATACTCGGATGTAGATGCTAGAATGATTTGAGACATTAGGCTGCTTTCATATTTTAGGTGCTTACTTGAGAATTTAAGCTCCCAAAATCCCTGAGAAAGCTTGTTATTTTACATTCTAACCTGCTACTGAACTTTAAAGCACTGAAATCAACCAATTTTCTTTGACAGATCACAGTGTTCTGCATATCATGCGCGCCTAACTGAGATCGACCTGATTTTATGGCACTGCCGACTCACATTGACCCGCGAAAACTGGCCCTCCAAGGTTATCTACTTGAAGGGGAAGTTAAGTCTGATAACCTTCCAAGGTTGTCAGCATCAGTTGCTGAGATTTGTAAGCCCTTAAGGGCTTCGATTCAATTTGAGCTTGACGAATCACGAGCTAAGATAGCTCACGGTAATGCCGATGTAACTGTGAACACCGTTTGTCAGCGTTGCTTAGACCCAGTACAGGTTGATCTTCATGCTGAGTTTGCAGTACAGGTCATTTGGTCAGAAGATCATGAGGATAGAGTTGCAAAGAACTATGAGCCTTGGCTTGTTGTTGATAAAATGGCCAACTTAAACGAGTTACTTGAAGATGAAATTTTATTAGCGCTACCATTGGTTAATTACCACGCCATGGGGGAGTGCACAGGGGATACCTTTATAGAAAAGGTAGAGGCTACACATGATGAAGCTATCGTTGATAGCCCATTTAGTATTTTAGAGCAGTTAAAACGTAATTAATAACTGCATACAACATTTAGATTAGGAGTATCTGATGGCTGTTCAAAAGAGTCGTAAAACTCGTTCAAAACGTGGCATGCGTCGTGCCCATGATGCATTGACTTCAGCAACTGTTTCTACTGATTCAGTGAGCGGAGAGAGACATCTGCGTCACCACGTAACTGCAGACGGTTTCTACCGCGGACAAAAAGTGGTTGAGACAAGCGCCGACTAGGCATTCCCTTGGCAAGTTCGGTTCGGATTGCGGTAGATGCGATGGGTGGTGAATTTGGCCCATCAGTGACCGTGTCCGCGTTGATAACCTCTCTAAAAAGACATCCAAATGTGGAGGCTGACTTATTCGGCAACAAAGCGGCTATAGCCGTTGAGCTGAATCAGGCGTCTTCTCAGGTTAAGAATCGAATAAGCGTCTATCACTCTGATATAGAGGTTTGTGACAACGACAAGCCCTCCGCTGTGCTAAGAAATAAGAAAGACTCATCTATGGGTCTTGCTATTAAAGCCGTCGCAACCCGTCAGGTGGATGCCTGTATCAGCGCTGGCAATACCGGTGCTCTCATGGCTCTCGGTTTGATCAACCTGAAAACTCTACCCGGAATCTCTCGTCCTGCAATTTGCACAACATTCCCTACGGTTGAGGGGAGAACCTACGTTCTGGATTTAGGTGCCAATATTCACTCGTCGGCTGGACAGTTGCATGAATTTGCCATTTTGGCGGATTTAACAGCGAGACTTCTCGATAATATTGGTAATCCCACTGTTAGACTATTAAATGTTGGGGTAGAAGACATTAAGGGTAGCGAGGAATTGCAACAGGCATCGCTGCTACTAGAGGGTGATTCGAGTATTAATTACGTGGGGTTCATAGAAGGTGATGGCATTTTTGAAGGTATTGCAGATATTGTTGTCTGTGATGGCTTCAGCGGCAATATTGCACTCAAGACAACCGAAGGCTTCGCTAATATGATTTCAGTTATTTTAGAAGATCTTGTGAAAAAGAACTGGCTTGCTCGGCTTGTACTAGGGGTTTTCAGTCGGTCTTTTAAGGATCTTAAAAATAGACTCGACCCTTCACTTTACAACGGAGCGTATCTGTTAGGTCTGGATGGAGTCGTGGTTAAAAGTCACGGAAGTGCCTCTCGGAAGGCTTTCGGACATGCCTTAGATGTAGCTATTGAAGCTGCGGCGCACAACTTGCCTAAGGCGCTAACGCCATTACTGCAGGAAAAACTCATTGATACTACAAACTAGCGGAGACTCATGAAAAATAATCTTGCCTTTGTATTTCCTGGTCAGGGATCTCAGAAGATTGGAATGCTTAGTGAATTGGCTGAGTTTAACTCTATTGTTGAGGATACTTTTAGCCAAGCATCTGAGGTGCTTGGTTATGATCTCTGGAAAATGAGCCAAGAGGGCTCTCAGGAGCAAATTAATTTAACCGAACGCACGCAACCACTTCTACTGGCATCTAGTGTGGCTGTTTGGCGCCTGTGGATGAATAAAAATGGGGCTATGCCAGCGGTATTAGCAGGGCACAGTTTAGGAGAATGGTCAGCACTGGTCTGTGCGGGTGCAGTAAAGTTTGAAGATGCTGTTGGAATTGTTAGATCAAGGGGAGCCTTAATGCAGGTTGCGGTTCCCGTAGGAATTGGAGCTATGGCTGCAATAATAGGGTTAGATGATGAGTCGATCTGCCAGTCCTGTACCGAGGCGAGGGGAGATGAAGTTGTCGATGCAGTCAATTTTAATGCGCCAGGACAGGTGGTAATTGCTGGATCAGCGGACGCGGTCGGCCGTGCAATAGAATTATGTAAGGCAGCCGGTGCGAAGCGTGCTCTGCCATTGCCAGTGAGCGCGCCTTTCCATACCTCCTTAATGGCACCTGCTGCTGAAGGACTGACAGAGCAAGTTAGGTCTGTAACGTTTAGCGCTCCGGAGATACCTGTGATTCACAATGTTCATGGCCAGTCCGAGAGTGACCCGGCAGTTATTAAGAAGTTAATGCTTGAACAAATTTATAGCCCAGTCCGCTGGGTAGATTGTGTTCTTGAGCTAAGACGACGAGGCGCTGAGCAATTAGTTGAGTGCGGGCCTGGTCGTGTCTTAAGTGGCTTGTCCAAGCGAATTAATAGAGAAATAGTCTCTTTTTCAACAGATGATGTTGCCAGTTTAAAAAATGCCCTGGCTGCTGTTTAAATAATCAAAGGTGAATCTATGAGTGAAGAATCAAAAGTAGTATTGGTGACTGGGGCAAGTCGCGGTATAGGAGCGGCAATAGCTGACACCCTTGGTAAGTCGGGGTATACCGTCATAGGGACGGCGACCACGACCTCTGGTGCCGATAGCATCAGCCAACGGTTTGTTGATAAAGGAATTTTGGGCGCTGGTATGCCATTAAATGTTACTGACCCTGATTCGATTAGTGCTCTTTTAAAGAGTGTTGTGGAAAATTTTGGTGCTCCTACTGTACTGGTAAATAATGCAGGTATCACTAAAGATAATATATTGATGCGGATGAAAGAGGATGAATGGTTAGACGTAATTAATACTAATCTCAATGCTGTATTTCGGCTATCTAAGGCGTGTGTTAGGCCTATGACTAAGGCCCGTTGGGGACGGATAGTTAATATAAGCTCAGTGGTAGGCTCGATGGGCAACGGTGGGCAGAGTAACTATTCTGCAACAAAAGCCGGGGTTGAAGGGTTTAGCCGTGCGCTTGCCAAAGAACTTGGCTCACGTAGCATCACAGTTAACACAGTCGCACCGGGTTTTATTGACACAGACATGACTAAAGACCTACCTGATGCCAACAAAGAGGTTCTTTTAGGCCAGATTCCCTTAGCCCGATTAGGGGCCCCGGAGGAGATTGCAGCGGTTGTCAAATTTTTAGTAAGTGACGCAGCGGGCTACATTACAGGTGAGACGATCCACGTTAATGGTGGAATGTACATGTCTTAGTAGGTGGATTTTCTGCAAACGTTATAGCTTTTTTTTATTTAGAGACTAGCATTTTAATATTTGTAAGGTAAAATGCCGCCCATAACTCACATAATCCCTTTTTCGAGTCTTATGACTTGAAATCAGTAAACATCGATCCCTTATATGGAGTGGAGCAAGATGAGTAATATTGAAGAACGCGTTATCAAAATGGTTGCCGAGCAACTTGGTGTTAAAGAAGAAGACGTGAAGGTGACTTCATCTTTTGTGGAAGATCTCGGTGCAGACTCCCTTGACACTGTAGAGTTGATCATGGCTCTTGAAGAGGAGTTCGATGCAGAGATCCCTGACGAGGAAGCTGAGAAGATCGCAACTGTTAATGATGCAATTACCTACATCAATGCGAACAGCTAAATACAGATACATGAAAAGCCGCTCCAATTGGGGCGGTTTTTTTTTGGCCAAAAGTTTTGTTTAATGGGCCTATGAAAACATTTGACTTCTTTTATTCAATCGATGGTTATCCAGAACTCTGCAATGCTGATCCATCAGCACTGTTGTCTGATCGTGGCCTGAGCTATGGTCATGGGTTATTTGAAACCATTAATTACAATAACTCTAGCTTTCCCCTGAAGCATCGTCATCTCAGCAGGATGTGTAAAGATGCAGCTGAACTGAGTATTAATACAAACGAAAAAAAGTTAGACGGATATTTGAGTAAGTTTCACGATATTCTTGTTCATCACAAATTTACTGAAGGGGTTGTAAAGATTATTCTCTCCGCTGGATCAGGAGGCAGGGGTTACCAGAATCCTAAGAACATCAGTCCAAATGTTATTTTCCGCTATGGCCCCAGTCCAGCTGAGGGTAACCTTCAGCGTGACCACGGAGTTAACCTGTGGCGCTGTGCGCATCAATTAGCGCTTAATAAGCCATTGGCAGGCATTAAACATTTAAATCGCTTAGATCAGGTTTTAGCGCGCAATGAGGTCCACCCTAAAGAGTGTGATGATGGCTTGATGTTCGATACTAACGACTGTCTTGTTGAGACTACTTCGGCAAATGTTTTTCTTAAAACTCAGTCTCAAGGGTGGACTACTCCTGATTTGTCCCTCTGTGGCGTTTCAGGAGTGATGCGTTCTGTCTTGATTGATGAGATATTTCCCGCGTTGCAACTAGGAGTAAGAATTAATTCCTTAACTGAGAGAGAACTCAGTGCTGCCACCGAAATCTTCATTTGTAACTCTGTTAAAGGTATTGTTCCAGTTACAGGTATACTGAATCAAGATCAGTCGGAAGTAAAACCTATTACGATCGGCAGTAACACAAGAGACTTGCAACTAATGTTAGCCCAATTCTATTCTTGTTTTAAATGAGCCCTTTTATGCTTAGAATTTCGCTATGGATAGCAGTGGTGGGATTCCTTGCAACGGGTTGGCTGTATGGGTTGGTAACACAGCATCTGGATAGCCCAATTAAGCTTGTGGACACATCAGAAACGCCTATTGTTTGGGTCATCCCAAAGGGTAGTAATCTTAGTCAGGTGAATGATCGACTGTATAAACAAAAAATAATATCCCAGCCTAAAATATTGTCTGTATATGCAATCATACGTGATAAAACAGACATTCAAGCTGGAGATTATTGGATCGATCCAACCGACACTGCTCGGACATTATTGGCTAAGTTTAACAACGGCGACGTAATTCGTCGTAAGCTGACATTTCCTGAAGGTTGGTCTTTCGAGCAATGGTTGTCGCACCTAAACTCAACAACTCAGTTCAACTTAGAACCGAAGCAAGAGGTTCCCACGTTGCTTGACGCAGTTGATTTTAAAAAGAATAACCCTGAAGGCTGGTTTTTCCCCGATACCTATACCTATACCTCATCTGACTCAGTTGCGGATATCCTTAAGAGAGCG
>JGI20158J14315_10003000_pt1 | contig 11403 bp, 9 predicted proteins | sample COG_08_FD_14315 | JGI IMG/M metagenome (IMG submission 14315)
GAGGTAGGTCATATTTTCCAATTGGGTACTAAATATAGCGAATCCATGAAGGCAACGGTGCTGGATGAAAATGGAAAAGAACAATTTATGAGCATGGGATGCTATGGCATCGGTGTAAGTAGAATTGTTGCTGCCGCTATTGAACAAAATCATGATGAAAACGGTATTATTTGGCCTGAAGCAATTGCCCCCTTCCACATCGCAATTGTGCCTATCAATATGCATAAATCTGATCGCGTTAAAACTGCCTGTGAGGATATGTACACACAACTCACCGCTCTGGGTTATGAAGTGCTCTTTATGGATCAGCCTAAAGCGCGACTGGGTGGTATGTTGGCAGACATCGAATTGATTGGCATTCCTCATCGAGTTGTTATTGGGGAGCGCGGCTTAGACGACGGAACAGTGGAATATCGTCACAGAAAAGACTCAGAAAATCAGTATGTAAAGCATGAAGAGATTGTCATTTTTCTGCAACAAAACCGCGAGCAAGCACTCTAATTTGAAGGGGAAACAATGACCAGCCAACTTAATCCTCATGCCTTGCGCCTCCAAATAAGATCCAATCAATTTAAAGGGATGACGTCAGGCTATTGTCAGGGTTACGTGCAATGCAATTTGGTTATACTGCCTCAGACCTGGGCTGAAGACTTTGCTAATTTTTGTCACGCCAATCCAAAACCCTGCCCGCTGATCGCAATCTCCAAGATGGGTAACCCTCTTCTACCAGAACTAGGCCAGGATGTTGACATTCGTCAAGATATTTCAAGCTATCGTATTTTTGAAGATGGCTCTCTCACTTCAGAGGTGAATAATATATCTTCTCTCTGGCAAAATGATTTCGTCGCTTTTTTACTCGGCTGCTCATTTTCATTTGAAGAGGCACTAATTGCCGAGAGCCTTGAGGTTCGCAATATTAGCGAAGGGGTAAATGTCCCCATGTACAGAACTAACATCGATTGCACTCCTGCGGGCCCATTCAGCGGCAAGATGGTAGTCAGCATGCGGCCTTTTAACAAAGATAATGCGGCGTCGGCTTCAAAGATAAGTGGACGTTTCCCCGATGTGCATGGCGCTCCTATCCATTACGGCGACGCTAGTGCGATAGGCATCTCGGATATTAACAAACCAGACTACGGTGACCCCGTCAGCATTAATGACGGTGAGGCTCCACTGTTTTGGGCCTGCGGTGTAACACCTCAGGTTGCTTTGGAGCAAGCTAAGCCCCCAATCTGTATAACTCACAGCCCAGGGTGTATGTTAGTCACAGATCTATTAAATAGCTCCTTAGAAAAAGCTTAGTTGCACTGTTCTGTTTTTTAGTTAGGATAATATTATGACTCTACTTCTTAATTGTGATTTAGGCGAAAGNGCCAATATTGACAGCNAAAATGTNGATGCCAGCGTCATGCCGTTCATTGATCAAGCCAGCATCGCCTGCGGTTTCCACGCTGGAGACCCGGATGTCATGGCACAAACACTGANCTACGCTCTAGAAAACAAGGTTCAGATNGGTGCTCATCCAAGCTATCCTGATCGAGAGAATTTTGGTCGNCTTTCAATGGATCTGCCCNACCAACAACTNATCGATATGATTAAAGAGCAGATATCAGCNCTAGTTAATATAGGCAAATCCCTCGGAGCTGAGGTCTCTTACGTAAAGCCACACGGGGCGCTCTACAATGACATGATGGCTAATGGCCATATTCGCAGTGCAGTAATGCAAGCCGTTAGTGAACATCCTGAGAGCTTAGCTTTTATGCTACAGGCCACTCAAGAGAGCGATTCACATCGGCAAGAGGCTAATGTATTTGGATTAGATTTAATCTTTGAAGTCTTTGCTGACCGTTGTTATGCAGATAACGGAGCCCTACTGAGCCGCAGCCTTCCCGGCGCAGTCCANACTCGGGAAAGGATGCTTGAGCAGGTAAAACAACTACANGAAGATGGTTCGATTACAACAGTCAGTGGCCATCACTTATCCCTAGATGCACATTCAATTTGTGTGCATGGTGATAATGCTGAGGGAGTCTCTGCAATCCAAGACATCCGACAGTTACTCAACCGATAATAAGTCATGATGAACCCAACAATTAATATTTCGGTGGCAGGAGAGAACTCTCTTATTCTTTATCTTGCAGATAACGCAGATTCAAAGGTTGCCGCGCAGATTCAAAGTGTCACCGCTTTAATTACGGAAAATTTGGGACCCATGCTCATAGACATTATCCCCTCTTATGCTTCCATTTTAATCATCTATGACCCACACCTAACCGATCACTTTGCAGTCTCTAAAGAAATTCAAAAAGCAATGACTATCCATGCGAACAGCAGAGGTATATCAGCATCAAAGGTGGACAGTAAACTCGTTAAGCTGCCTGTCTACTATGGAACCGACTCAGGACCAGACCTAGAGAATTTAGCCTCCAATGCAAGACTCTCAGTTGAGGAAGTTATCAATATCCACCAAAGCATCGAGTATCGCGTCTATGCCATTGGTTTTGCTCCCGGATTTGCCTATCTTGGAGAGGTCGATGAGCGCATAGCTGCACCGCGCTTATCCACTCCACGTCAACGAGTGCCGCGAGGAGCAGTAGCCATTGCCGATCGCCAAACAGCAGTATATCCATCGATTTCTCCCGGAGGCTGGAATCTTATTGGGCTGTGCCCCACATTAATGTTCGATCCTAATGCTAAGCCCACCATGCCAGTCAAAACAGGTGATAGGGTTCAGTTCGAATCGATTGACGAACAGGCGTTCATAAAACTTGGTGGAGATCTCAGCAGCTTTGGAGATCTTAAATGATAGGATTTAAGGTTATCCAGCCAGGGCTTTTGAGCTTGATTCAAGATGCTGGAAGATTCGGGCAGCACCACATTGGATTAACAGTTGGTGGGCCCTCAGATCGAGATTCATTTAAGTGGGCGAATCGTCTTTGCTCTAACTCTGAAAACAGCGCAACTATCGAAATTACTGTCGGTGGGTTAGTTTTAGAATCATCTATCGAAACCTACTTTGCTGTAACAGGCGCGTCTATTCCATTGAGTATTAACAAGATACCTCACAGCACCTGGACGCTTCATAAGGTAAACATTGGAGATCGGAATAGAGATCGGTTTTGCAACCGTGGGTAGTCGCTGCTATTTATCTGTGGCCGGTGGTTTCGATATCGCCCCAGTATTTGGAAGTTGCTCAACCGTCACTAGAGAATCTATTGGCGGGCTGCATGGTGATGGCCGAGCAATTGAAGCAGGCGATTTCCTACCCTGCTCTTCAGGCTTACTTGGCGCACCTTGGTGCCTGCCCAAGGAGCAAAGGCCTGTTCATGTGGAAACCGCGCAATCTATTACAGTACTAAGGGTCATTCTTGGCTACCAGCAAAATTATTTCACTGAACAGCAAAAAAGACTGTTTTTCAGCTCTGAATACGCAGTTTCGGAGCGTAATGACCGAATGGGATCTCGCCTTATCGGACCCTCTATAAAGCCCTCTGCAGGAGGCCTCTTGTCCGAAGGTATTTGTCTTGGGGCAATCCAGATTCCTGCTGACGGTCAACCAATAGTTCTCTTGCATGACCGTCAAACCATAGGAGGCTATCCAAAAATAGGGTCCGTTTTGTCACTAGACCTAGATAAATTAGCGCAGCTACCAACACAAAGTCTGGTCAAGTTTGAATCAATTAGTATAGAAGAAGCGCATAACCTGCTTCATCTGGCTAAAGCTCGACAACAACGAACCAGGCCTATCGTTGATATCAATCTGCTTTCTGAGCAGATAGAGCAACTAATGGTTGCTTCAAATCCTCGTGGCATGCAAACAGTAAGCAATGCCGTTCAGTCTGGCTCATATAGGCGCGCTGCAGAGACTATTGTTGCTTGTAAGGAAACTGTTTTTATTGGAACAGGATTCCCCGTGAAGGGTACTTTTGAGACCGATGGCCCCGTTGGCGCTATCGCGCTTTACCACGCCATAAAACGCATGGGTGGAAACCCCATAATGGTTTGTGATGCGCCTCTGGCAAAGCTATTCGAAAAATCATTTACTACCCAAGAGATACATTTTGATCTAGATGAGACCCAATCAATTCTTGAGCGTCATGATCCTTCATTAATTATTTCTATTGAGCGCCCTGGCCAAGCAGCCGATGGGCGTTATTACAATATGCGAGGCGTAGATATCTCGAAACATTGCGCTAACTTTGATCGCTTTATGTCTCTTGCGACCTGTCCAACTATCGCCATTGGTGATGGTGGAAATGAAATCGGCATGGGGAATATTGGCAATGCTCTCGCTAAACTCGACATTCAGCCATCTACCACCACCTGTGATGAGCTTTTGCTAGCAGACATCTCTAATTGGGCTGCCCACGGCCTCTTAGCATTGGCCTCAGTTCTAGCAGAAGAAGATATGTTATCGGATTGGGACAATGATGCAGTCTTAACATTTTTATCCGACGCTGGCAGTGTGGACGGAGTAACCGGTGAGAATACTCTGACAGAAGACAGCGTTGCCTCTTCAGTTAGTCAGCAATTAGTCAAAGATCTTCAGACCTTGTCAGGATTTTAATATCTGTCGAAAACCACAAGCTAAGGCGTCGATTTACAAGGNAAACCTGTTTATCTGTTTTATGGTTGGTTTCGTTTAGTTAAGGTTTAATTCCGATTTCCTTTGTCTAAAAGCACCTCTACTGCTACTATTTTCAGTCCGGTTTTATTNGCGGAGCCGTATAGTGCTGGAACACAAAGACGTAACCTACAAATCCAGAGGACAGTTAAATTTATGAGTATCGCTTTTTTAAATGATTCATATATGCCTATAGGTGAGGCTAAAATTTCACCGCTAGATAGAGGGTTTTTATTCGGCGACGGAATCTATGAAGTCATACCCTCCTACGAGGGCAAGCTACTTGGCTTTACCGGCCATATTGACCGCATGCTAGATGGTTTAGCGGGCATCGGTTTAGTCTTAGACTGGACCCACGATCAATGGAAGTCTCTGTGCCAAGAATTACTCACTCAGAACGGTAACGGCAATCTTGGGATCTACCTGCAAGTCAGTCGCGGGGCTGATAACAAGCGATATCATGCATTCCCAGAAGCAGTTGCGCCTACAATATTCGGTTTTACCTTCGCTATTCCCTCCTCCCCCATTGCTGACAGAACCGCAGCCAAACGTTATAGCGTTATAACAACTCAAGATCTCAGGTGGCAACGTTGCCACATAAAATCAACTGCGTTGCTGGGGAATGTGTTGCATTTTCAACAGGGGCATGAGCAAGGCAATGACGAGGCATTACTCTATAATGCTAATAACGAACTGACCGAAGCCAGCTCATGTAACGCCTTTATCGTGAAAGATGGCGTGGTAATTACTCCACCTCTCGATAATCAGTTACTCCCAGGAATAACGCGTAATATGTTAATCGATATATTGCGAAAAGACGGCTCCATACCCGTAGAAGAACGTGTGGTCAGTATGAGTGAAGTCCATGCAGCTGACGAAATTTGGATTACTAGTTCCACTAAAGAAGTTGGGGCGGTTACAACAATTGACGGTAATCCAGTGGGCACTGGTGACATAGGTGATACCTGGATAAAGGCTCAAACTCTATTCTCCAACCACAAATATGATTACTAGGATAGATATGCATCATGGCTAGACCCACGGTAGCAATTATTGATCGCCAAGCACTGCGTGATAACTTCATGTTGGCTCAATCTTTAGCTCCTGATTCCCAGTCTATGCCAATGGTAAAAGCCAATGCCTACGGTCATGGAGCTCTGGAGGTCTGCGGTGCACTCGCTGATATGGCTCCTGCATTTGGAGTTGCCTGCATAGAAGAGGCGATTGCACTGCGTGAAGCCGGGGTAAAACAGCCGATTTTGTTATTAGAAGGCATCTTTTCCAAAGATGAAGTCGCTATTGCCGCACAAAATAATTTTTGGCTAATGGTTGAAAACACCGACCAAAAAGAAGCCGTGTTAACTGCCTCCATAGATCGACCAGTCATTGTGTGGCTTGGTGTCGATACCGGCATGCACCGCCTAGGTTTTCAACCTGGTGAAATTAACACTCACTTCAACGAACTTAAAACAAGCAACAATGTCGCAGAAACGATGGTAATAGCATCGCACTTTGCCTGTGCCGATGATCTACAGAGCAAAGCAACTGACGAGCAGTTAGAGCGTTTTGATCAATCTGTCAGCTCACTCGACATCAGCTCCGGACATGCTTTTTCTCTTGCCAACTCCGCTGGGATTCTAGCCTGGCCAAAAAGTTACAGAAACTGGCAACGTCCAGGCTACATGCTCTATGGCAACTCCCCCTTCTCGGTCAATCAAGAGAACGCCGATCAGCTCAAGCCTGTAATGACCTTTGAGTCTGCTATTATTTCAGTGCGTCACATTGCCGCAGGAGAGTCCGTTGGCTATACAGCTAACTGGACAGCTCAGAGAGTATCTTCCATCGCAACGATCACCGTAGGCTACGGTGACGGCTATCCTCGGCAGGCACCTAATGGCACTCCAGTCCTGATTAATGGTGTTCGCTGTCCACTCGTCGGTCGAGTATCTATGGATATGATTACTGTGGATGTTACAGACCTAGATAGCGTCAATATTGGTGACAAAGCCACACTTTGGGGGCCACAACTATCAGTCAATGAAGTTGCCGCTTTCTGCGACACTATTGGTTATGAGTTACTAACGCGTATGCCAGCTCGAGTCCCGAGGCTTTATATCAACTAAACGTTTATCTCGATCGCTGTCTCGGACTTAACGTCCTGAATAACAACATAGGTGTGGGTCTGGCTGATATCGCTGATTGAAGCAAGTTTCTCACCCAAAAAACGCTGATAATGTTGCATGTCAGTGACTCTTATCTTGATCAGGTAATCAAAACCACCCGCTACCATCTGGCACTCTTGCACCTCAGGTAAATCCAACATCTGTTGGTTAAAACGTTTAAATGCCTCAGTGGTTGAGTTTGTCAATTGAATCTCAATGTAAGCACAAAGAGCGGCATTGGCTTTTACTGGGTCAATAAGGGCCACATACTCGGTGATAAAGCCATCTTTTTCCAAACGCTTTACTCTCTCCAAACAGGGTGTAGGGGTCAGATTAACTCGACGAGCTAATTCAACATTAGCGATACGACCATCTTTCTGCAGTACATTCAAAATACGCCTATCAATTCGATCAAGTTCAGTAATAGTTTTCATTGGCTACCCTTTCGGTTTATTCACTCTGAACCCTCGGCTGAGAGAATATCAAGCTCTATGCCACAAAATCCCAGAATTTTAATCAGCATAATATCTCATAAATCTGTATTTAGTAATATTAAACCCTGCAAAACTACCAAAGTTGGAGGGTTATACTAAGCTATTTAGGACAAAATACAGCATATTCGTTCACATGAATTTAAGGTATTTAAATGAAGCTTAGCGAGCTCCGCCAACAAATTAGACAAAAAGAGCATCAAGGCGAACATGAGTCTGTTGCTCAGTTATTGCACGGGAATCCTTTGTCTACTGAAGCCAGAGAAAGAGTTTTGAAAGCGTCGCAGCAGTTAGTGACTGAATGTCGAAATGAAAAAAATAGTGGTGGAACTCTTGATGCATTCTTACTCGAGTTTGGATTAGCCAATGATGAAGGCGTAGCACTGATGTGTCTAGCGGAAGCATTGCTGCGCGTTCCCGATGATCTCACCGCCGACAGGTTGATTGCCGAAAAAATTCAAGGGGGTAAATGGTCCGACCACCGCGGCCAATCCGAATCCTTATTTGTTAATGCCTCTACGTGGGGATTAATGTTAACCGGACACATGGTTAGTTTGGATTCAAATATTACCACCGAAACAGACACCTGGTTAAAGCGCCTAACAGCTCGCATGGGAGAGCCAGTTATTCGTTCGGCCGTTATGCAGGCCATGCGCATTATGGGGGGGCAGTATGTGCTTGGGCGATCAATTCAAGAAGGAATCAAACAAGGCATTAAACATAATGGACCAAAGGCTAAGTTTTCGTTTGATATGCTTGGTGAGGGTGCCAGAACTGAAGCTGATGCTGAGGCTTACTTTCAGGCCTACAGCAGCGCTATTGAGCAAATTGGAATCTCTAACGCAGGGAGCCCAGACAGCGTAAACGATGCTGATGGCATTTCCGTAAAATTATCAGCGTTACATTCGCGTTATTATTTTGCGCAATATCAACGAGTAATGGAAGAGTTATTACCTCGTATCAAGGCGCTCTGCTTGCAAGCTAAAAAACACAATATCGGGCTGTCCATTGATGCAGAAGAATCTTATCGCTTAGATATTTCTCTCAGTATTTTCGAAGTACTGGCTTCTGACCTTGATTTAGAAGGCTGGCAAGGTCTGGGATTTGTTTTGCAGGCCTATCAAAAACGAGCGCCAGATACCGCAAAATGGTTGATTAAACTGGCCCAAAATACAAAAAGACGTTTGATGGTACGTCTCGTTAAAGGTGCCTACTGGGACGCTGAAATTAAACATGCTCAAGAGCTTGGCCTGAAAAGCTATCCCGTCTTTACCCGAAAATCCAACACCGACCTGTGTTACCAGCACTGCGCTGAATTATTATTAGCTGCACCTGAAGCAATATTCCCCCAATTTGCTACGCATAACGCCTACACAACGTTAATCATTCTTGAACTTGCCGGCAACCAGGATTTTGAATTTCAGCGGCTCCACGGCATGGGCCATAGCCTGTATAGACAGCTAATTAAACAATATCCTGACACAACCATACCTGTTCGCGTGTACGCACCAATCGGCAACCACAAAGATCTTCTGCCTTATCTTGTCCGCCGTTTGCTTGAGAATGGCGCTAATAGCTCGTTTGTGAACCGATTTTTAGACAAAAAAACCCCTGTGGAAGAATTGCTGTCCGATACTCGAAATGAAGTTATGGAAACCTTCCCTTATGAGCACAAAATGATACCCGTACCTGAGCTCTTATTTGAAAGTGCAAATGAGCCCCGCAAAAATTCAAAGGGTATTGATCTTGATTCACCTCTAGAGACAGAAGATCTGTTAGCGGTAGTACAAAAAAAATCTAGTGATCTCTTTACTGTCCATTCCCTAATTAATGGCATTAGCTCTGGCATTGCTCTTCAGGACCACTTCAATCCGGCTGACAACAATCACTTATTGGGTCAATACAGCACGGTGGAAGAAGAAGACATTCTGCAAGCAGTTGAATCTGCCTATAGTGCTCAGCCTCACTGGGACCTTCTGGGCCACCTTAATCGTGCTGACATCTTGGACACCGTGGCAAACTCTATGGAACAGGAAACTGCCGAGATGATTGCCATTATCGCTTCTGAGGCAGGTCGAACGCTAAACGATGGCCTCTCTGAAGTGCGCGAAGCTATCGACTTCTGCCGATATTACGCTCTACAATCTCGTCAAATATCTCAAGAACAAGGGACTAACTATACTGGCCGAGGTGTATTTTTATGCATTAGTCCCTGGAACTTCCCTCTAGCGATTTTTACCGGTCAAATTGCTGCTGCGCTGGCCGCAGGTAATAGCGTTATTGCCAAGCCAGCCATGCAAACTCCAATAATTGCGAACTATGCTGTGAAGCTTTTTCATAGAGCTGGCGTTCCGAGTAATGTGCTGCATTTGTTACTTGGTAGCGGATCTAAAATTGGCAACCTCTTACTTGAGGACGCTCGAATTTCGGGTATTGCTTTCACTGGATCAACAGCAACCGCACTAAGAATCAACTATCAACTAGCACAACGCGCGGGTGGCCCCGTGCCATTTATCGCTGAAACAGGCGGTCAAAATTGTATGGTCGTAGATTCTACCGCTCTGCCCGAGCAAGTAGTTGACGATGTTATTACCTCTGCATTCTTAAGTGCAGGGCAACGCTGCTCTGCGTTACGCGTGCTCTACATTCAAGACAATATTGCCGACAATGTACTCATCATGCTCAAAGGTGCGATGGACTCAATGCAGGCCGGTGACCCTCGCCTATTGAGCAGTGATTTGGGGCCCGTCATCGACTCTGGTGCTGCAACAGAACTTCATGAGCATATAGAGCGTATGAACAAAGAAGCCACGCTAATCGCCAAAGTCGAACTTGGTCCTAAGTGCAAAAATGGTAGTTTTGTCGCACCCCATGTTTTTGAACTACAGTCTATCAACCAATTAGATGATGAGGTATTTGGTCCGATACTACATGTCATTCGATATTCAGCAAAAAACCTTGGCGAAGTCATTCATCAAATCAACGAAACTGGCTATGGCCTTACGCTAGGCGTTCATAGCCGTATTGAAGCTTTCGCAGAAACAGTGTTTCGTAACACCATCGCCGGCAACACTTACATCAATAGAAATACTGTCGGCGCAGTTGTGGGCGTTAATCCTTTTGGTGGTCGCGGTCTCTCAGGCACTGGCCCGAAGGCAGGTGGCCCTAACTATTTATATCGATTCTCTAACGCAGGTACTATAGGCGATCAATCCAGTACTAACTTTACTTTTAATCATGACTGCAAGCCCCTTTCTCCTCAATTATCTGACTCAGTACAAAGGGCAAAAACAGCGATGGCCAAATGGACACATACATCAATTCAAGAGCGCGTAACCATGGTGCTCAAAGTAGGCGAGGTCATCACGGAAACCTCTTTAGAAGCGTTGGTTAAAGATAAATTATCCCACCCCCTTTATCTGCCCGGTCCAACTGGCGAAAGCAACCAACTAAGTCTCCATGGCCGAGGCGTAATGATATTAATCATTAGAGATGAAGACCCCGCGATGCCTATAACATTGCAAATTGCCAGCGCCCTACTCTGTGGTTGCTCCTTGCTCATCTGCGCAGGTATGCATCACCACCAAATGGTAATTGACGTACTAAGCCATTACAAAATGTTAGGCCTACCCAAAAGCATGTTGCAAACCCTAGCTTTGGACGATAGCGCCTCCCTCATTCAGAACCCAGATATTGCAGGCGTGATTGCTAACAGCTTTGGAGCCAATAGCAAAGCACTACGCCAAGAAATGGCTAAACGCTCTGGCTCTATTATTCCCCTGATTGAATGGCCCAAAATCAATGCTGATTATAATTATCACTGGCTTTTGGGCTTTTTAAGTGAAAGAACTCGCACCGAAAACCTGGTCGCTCGCGGGGGAAATACACAATTGTTTAATCTGAGTGAATAATGTCAGCTAAAACTGCCATTCGGTGCGCCCAGCAAAACTGTCCGCATTATTTGTTAGTCGAATAAAGGATGGTGCTGCGCGGTAAAAAAAACTCTTTGCAAAAGCCGCACCGATTAACTTTTCTTGCTTGGTTTGCGGATTATCGATCAAGGCTTTTATTTCAGGAAATCGACTAAAGTATAGGGCTTCAATAGGTCCGGTCTCAGCGTCATCAA
>JGI20158J14315_10003006_pt1 | contig 11390 bp, 11 predicted proteins | sample COG_08_FD_14315 | JGI IMG/M metagenome (IMG submission 14315)
AACCTAATGCCAAATACTATATCGACGATAAAGGTATATCTTTTAAAAGTTGGAATGAAATCATGAAAATACTTTCATAAAAAATATCTTTCCGCATTGTGAATAAAAAATTAGCAATCTCAATTCCTACATTCAATGAAATTAGCTTATTAAAGAAAAATTTAGAAATTTTACTTCCTCAGGTTCAAGTTCATTCGAAAGATGTCAATCTGCATGTTTTTGATAATAATTCAAACGATGATACCGAAAAGTATATTTTAGAACTATTCCAAAATCAGTCAAACTGTTATTATCATAAGAATGATCACAACATGGGAATATATAAAAATCAGCTTAAATGCTTAACAGTCAAAAACTGTGATTTTAAAATTGTAATGGGTTCTGATGATATCTTGTTAGAAGATTCAGTATCTCATATTCTAAATAACTTAGATAAGGATTTTTCCTTACTATTTTATAATTATTATTCTTATCAAAATAATTATAAAGATATTCAATATACATATGCAGATGAAAATAATGTAACATTCGAAAATGGCTATGATTTATTAAGCTATCCTAGCGTTGGGCATTTTTCAGGATTTGTTTTTAATTCTATTAATATTGAAAAATATATAGATATTTTATTAAATAAATATGAAGATAGTTTTTTTGAACGGCATCGAGGAATCATAGCATTTTTAAGTGCATATATTTGTTCATTAGAAGATAAGAAAACACTTTTTATAGGTAAAAGATGTTTAGCAACTTTATATAAAAAGAAGGTGTCTTACAATAGTTTAGAACATCTATGTATTGATTATTTAGATGCACATAATGAATTGTTAATTAATAATATTTCAAATGATAAAGATTTTTCATATAGAAAATTTTTAGTAAGGAAAATGTTACTTAAATCATCGGTAAGAAATCTTCCATATTTAAGTAGAGAAAAAAATTATTTAATAAAGAAAAGATTAGATTTTTATTTTAATGATTTAAAGTATAAGATTTTTATTCTACCAATTTTTTACTTTTTTAGGATAAATTTTCTTAGATACTTATTTCGTCAATTATTTAACATTTACATAAAATAGGAATATTACTATAAAAATGAATTCACTTTCAATTTGTGTACCCACATATAATAGATTTAAAAATCTTGACCAAACTCTTAATAATATAATTTTTTTATCAAAAAATTATAATTTTATCAAAGAAATCATAGTTGTTGATAATAATGAAAATGATAAAGCTGAAAAAATTATAGAAAAATATACCTCCAACTGTTCAATATTAAAGTATATTAAAAATTCAAAAAATATAGGACCTGAAAAGAACTTTAAAAAATGTATTAATAGCGCTTCTTTTGAGTACGTTTGGCTCATTCCAGATGATGATCTTATTACTTCAGATTGTTTTGATATTCTAAATGATAAACGTGACTTTGATCTTTTAATTGCTAATTGGTCTTTATATAGTAATGATTTTTCTAAAATAATTAATTCAAATGTATTAAAAAAATATGAAATTAACTCTAATACAAAAGATAATATTTTGATTAGTTTTGGGACAAAACTTTCTTTTATTGGTTCAACTATTTTTAAAAAGGAATTATTCAAAGATAGTTCTATATCATTGTATGATAAATTTATACCATATCAGTTATCTTTTTTGATATTTATTTATTCTATTATTGATAATAATACGAAAATACTTTTTTCTGAGTCACCACTTATTAAACAGAGAGGAGATAATGATCCTTTTTTAGGTAATAATATAAAAAACTTCTATAATGTTTTTTCTGATGGAATACATTTTTTTCATAAACAAGTATCACAATTGGGATACAGCGATTCTGCTGTTAAGCGCTCATTTAAAAATAGCTTTTATTATTTTATTTTAAGAGACCTAATAAATAGAAAAGTAAATAAAGATAATTATGAGTTTGCTTTTTCCAGTTCATATAAAAACTATTCTCATATACTAAGTTTAAAATTAATTTTATTATTAATATATATAATACCAGCAAATCTTTTTTTATTTTTTAAGACAATGAAAAAAAAGTCTTGAAATGATAAATTCAATTCTGAGGACATTAAATGTTGATAAGAAAGTTGCAATTTTTTTATCAAGCAAATTATTCTCTTATATTTCCTATCCAATCACTTTAGGATTAATTATTAATTTTTTAAATCCTTTAGAACAAGGATATTATTACACGTTTTTGACTTTACTTAGTTTTTCAATGTTTTTAGAATTAGGCCTTGGCGTAATTTTAACAAACTTTGCTAGCCACGAGTTTGCTAATTTAAAATGGAAAAGTAATAATTTGGATGGTGATAAAATTGCTATTAAAAGATCTTTTATGCTTATTAAAAAAACGATTTTATGGTTTACCTTTATCGCTCTATTATTTTTCTTATCTATGCTAGGTATTGGAGCTTATTTTTTCTTAGAATCAGGCACAACAAACTATTATATAATGTGGATATATTTTTTAGCAGTTTTCAGTCCTGGTTTAATTATTAGTCCTTTATTGTCAATACTACAAGGTTTTGATAGAGTTAAGGAGGTCCAATCTATTATTTTTCTTCAAGTATTTTTTAGCATTCTAGCGTTCTGGATATTTCTCTTTATGGATTTTAAGATTTATGCACTTGTAATACAATTTGCAGTCCAAAATTTAGTATCTTTTTTGTATTTATTTTTTAAGTATAAAAATCTTATTTTTTCATCTTTGATTGAATCAAATAATCTATTTAGTTGGAAAGATGAAGTTTTTCCACTTCAGTTAAAAACTGGCTTCACATGGCTTGTATCATATCTAGGAATAAATTTACTTATTCCTTTTTCATTTAAAATTTTTGGACCAGAGGTAGCAGGTCAGTTAGGAATGTCTTTTAAAATAGCTGAAATTACTAGTATTATTTGTCTAGCATGGACAAATACGAGAGTACCAAAAATGGGATCAATAATAGCAAGCAAAAATAGAACTCAATTTTACTCTCTTTTTATTTCGACTTTAAAATCTATATTATTAATTGGTGGTATATCTCTTACAGGAATTTATTTATTATTAATTCTTTTAGACATCTATGGTTATACTATCTTCTTAGATAGAATCTTAAATATTAAGTTTATTTTAATGTTGATGATAGGTTATTACATGTTTGCCATATCTAACTACTTTGCTATGACTATTAGATCTTTTAAGGATGAAAAAATGATTTTTCCAAATTTTATTGCACTACTTGTTTATAGCATGGCTATATATCTTTCATTTTCTTCTTCAAGCTATACATATCTAATCCTTTCATTCATGTCAGTTAACACTTTTATCCTTCTGCCATTTTCTATTTTTTTCATGTCAAAAATGTTAACAAAAAAAAGTTGGAATTGATATTTTGGAATCCATAATTACAGTATTTTTTTTAATAGCATTATTTCTTTTAATAGGTACAAGCTATAAAGCTTTTTTTATAGCAATTTTATGTTCAATGTTTTTAGAAAATAGTTTTTTTTGGATTAAAGAAAGCATTATTCTTCCTTTTAATATCAGACCAATTTATATAATTTCTTTTATAAGTATTGTTTATCTGATTCCACAACTAATTTTAAAAATTAATTCAAAATTTGTTTTCCTGAGACATCATAAAATATTATTAGCATATTACTTGTATTGCACTGGTATGCTCATATTAGTTCCTACCTATAATTCAATTGAGCATTTTGGTCAAATCAGTATAGGAGTTTTCCTCTATTTTTCATTTATCATTTTAGCTAAAAAAAATGATATCAAAATGCTATATCAAGTGTTATTGCTAGTTGGTTCAGCCCAGCTTTTTTTAGGTTCGCTACAAATAATATTTGGTATTTTAACGGTAGAAAATATTATAAACTTAGAACAATACGTTCAGCATCTAGATCTTGTACGTTATGGTAGGCCATTTGGTTCGCTCGTAGAGCCTGATTTTTTTGGGGCTATTGCTACTTTTTTTACTTTTATTTTTATTGGAGAGTATCTCACAACACGAAAAAATCTTTTTTATTTTATAGGTCTTTTGTTTGCTTTATTATTATTGTACTCAGGAGTCAGAGCTTCTATTTTAGGATTTCTTGCTAGTTTAATCTTAGTATTATCTATTTTACGAGATAGAGTAAGAATAAGTAGGATAGATGGTATAATTGGTATTTATGCTTCCATACTCCTTATTCCTATCTTTTATTCTACGATTCAAAGATTCGCTTATTTTTTTAGATTAGATTTTTGGTCTGAAGGTTTTATGAACCCTCGAGTATTACAAATGGGAGTCAGTTCATCTCAATTTTTAGAAAATCCAATCTTTGGAAATGGATTAAATGCATATCGTTTTTTAGGAGAATCATATGAAGATGCAATTGAGTCTTGGATGCCCGATTGGGTTATTTCAGGTTATGATCCATCTATAATAACATCTTTGTTAAATGATACGGGAATAATTGGATTTACTATCTTTGCAATGTTTTTATTTTATTATTTTAGAAATTTATTATTCATTAAAAACTTTAGAAACGTTTTTATGTTTGGAGGAATTTCATCTTTATTTATTTCCTATATTTTTACAAATGGACTACCTTTTACATTTACTTGGATATTATTAGCGATGACTGAATTAGTTACCAACTCAAGAAATGGATTTTCGGATGAAATTTGAGAATAAAAAAAATGTATTATTGCTTATACCTCTAACAATAATAATAGGATTCTGCCATTTCATTAATTTCTTTAGAAAAAATAATAATCATAATAAGGTAATCCTTTTAATTGATCTAGGACATTTTGGAGATCAATTGATGTTAACTCCGGCTATCAAATATCTGCGAAATCATGATTCATCCCAACCTTATAAAATTTTTTGTATTACTACTACTTTAGGTTTAAAAGCATTAGAAAATAATCCAGATATTGATAAAGTATATACTGTAGACAAAGATTGGGATAATAATTACAACAATAAGAGATGGTTAAGAAACTATAAAAATATATATGCGCTAGTTAAAAAAATTAATCCAGAAATTGCTATTTCTTGCAGATCAACAGCTTATCATATAGAAACAATTGCTATTTTTAATTCATTAGTTAAAACAAGAATAGGATTTTCGTCAAAAGGTTTAAAAAGTTTATTAACTAATACAATTTCTTATAATAGTGATATTCACAGAGTTAATCAAAATATCAATCTTATGATGAAATTTACAAAAGATTTTGAAGACAATATACCTACTAAGCCATATTTTTATCCAGATATAAAGAACATAAATAAGACTAAATTTGATACTTTATTTAAATCCGGTAAAAAAATAGTACTTATAAATACTTTTGCAGAGCATGACTACATATGGGAGTTAGATTTTTATAAAGAAATCTTAGAATTTTTAATCTCTAAAAAGTACAATATTTATTTTGTAGGACTTGAGAAAGATAAGCAAATAATTAATTCATTTCTAAGCGAAGGACAATATCTAAATACTTTTAACTTGCTAGGGCATACAACTATTGATGATTTAAGCTATATTTTAAATAAGTCTGATTTATTAATTACCGTTGATACTGGAATTAGACATCTAGCAAATTGTTTTGACTTACCTATAATTTCTTTTAGAAAAACTCCAAATCTAGATTCAGAGTTTGGAAAATATACAAAATCAGAATATATATTTAATGAAAAGCTTGGTAGAGAAAAGTATGCAAATACATTAAATTTTGTAGATATTATTAAACCCAGTATGATATGCAAAGAAGTAGAAAAATGAATATAGGATTTGATGCAAAGTGGTATTTTGAAGGACCTATAAGTGGAAAAATGGTTGTAAAAAATCTACTAAAACATATGATGCATAATAGAAAACATTCTATTGTCCCTATCTTTCGCTATAAAGATAGAACTAAGGTTAAGAAGGAATTTGGTAATATAGACTGTATTTATTCTAAGTTTAATAATCCACTGATATCTAATGTTTTTGAAATACCTTTTATAATTAATTCTAAAAAATTGATGTGATTATTTTTCAAAATTTCTCTCCATTTTTTGGAAGATTTAAAAAAATCAACTATATACACGATATTATATTTGAAGATAGACCAGATTTCTTTTCTTTATTAGAAAGAATCTATTTCTTCCCAATGAAATATCTTTCAAGAAAAGCAGATTTAGTAATTACAATTTCACAAAATGAAAAACAAAGAATATTAAGAAAAAAATATTCAAAAAACGTAGAATATGTTTACCACGGAGTAGACAAATCCTTACATTCTTTCTCTGATTTAGATAGAAAAAATATTCAACTACCTGAAAAATATATATTGGCAGTAGGTAGGTTAAATATTAGAAAAAATATTACCACGCTAGTTAAGTCTTTTGCCTTAATTGATGATAAAGAAATAAAGCTAGTTATAGTAGGTGAAAAAAGTTGGAAAAATGAAGAAATATCTATAGATGATGATGTAAAATCGAGGATAATTTTTTTTAAAAATATATCAAATAAAGAACTTGGATTGATTTATTCAAAATCACATATTTTTTGTTTTTTATCAATTGATGAAGGCTTTGGTTTACCCATTATAGAAGCAATGAGCTTTGGTATTCCGACTATTTTATCTAATTGTTCAGTTATGCCTGAAGTGGGTAAAAATGCAGGCGTAAGGGTAGATCCAATGAATACTGAAGATATTGTCAAGTCAATAAATTCCTTAATGATAAATAAATCTCTATATATGGAGCAAAAAAAGCTCTCTTTTGAGCGATCAAATTTTTTTTCTTGGGAGGAATCGTCTAAAAAATTGATTAAACTTTGTGAACAACTATGATAAATATTATTCAAAAAATCATTAATAAAATTAAAGGCTCTGAAGATTATGTATTTCAAGAAAATATTAAACTATCAGATCTCGTTAATATTATTTTTTTACGAGCTTTACAACTAATCAGAGGTTTATTTCTAAAGATATTCTTATGGAATGTTAAGGGTCTATTTTTTTTAGGAAGAGGTGTTAAGATTGACTTTAAAAAATCTATTTACGCAGGTAAAAATTTAATTTTAGAAGATAGAGTGTACATAAACGGTTTATCAAAAAATGGAATTCATTTTGGAGAAAATTGTACCGTTGGAAGGGAAGCGATTATCCTCTCTACTGGAGTTATTAGAAACCTAGGAGAAGGTGTAAGGATTGGATCTAATACTGCAATAGGAGCTAGAAATTTTATAAGCGGTCAAGGCGGTATTAAAATTGGATCTGATGTAATAATGGGTCCAGATATCAGAATTTTCTCTGAAAATCATAATTTTTTGAATTCTTCAGACATAATTAAAAATCAAGGTGAGAACAGAAAAGGAGTTCAAATAGGAGATAATTGTTGGATTGGTGCAAACGTAACTATCTTAGATGGAGTAAATCTTGGAAATAATTCAATAATTGCTGCCGGAAGCGTTGTTAACCAATCTTTTGAAAATGACGTTTTAATTGGCGGAGTTCCTGCAAAAATATTAAAAAATTTAAACAAAGAATTGGGAGGTAAATGTGACTAAAATGAAATTAGGGATTGTAGGGTTGGGATATGTTGGTACAGCAGTTTATGAGGGACTAAAAGACTTTCATGAAATAAACACTTTTGATATTGCTAAAAAGAGTTCTTGCTTGGATATAGAAGAGCTGACTGAATTATCTGATTATATATTTGTTTCAGTTCCTACTCCAATGAATAAAATAGGTCAATGCGACTTATCTATTGTAGAAGAAGTTATTGGCAAAATTGATAAGCGTTCAAATGGAAAAAAAGTAGTTATTTTAAAATCTACTTCAATACCTGAAACAACTCAAAATTTGCAGAAAAAATTTCCAAATATTACAATCATTTTTAATCCTGAATTTCTAACAGAAAAAAATTTCATTGAAGATTTTAAAAATCAAGAGTTTATAATTTTAGGAGGAGATAAGGATAAAGTAGGAGAAGTAAAAAATATATATGAGATAGCTTTTCCTAATTCAAAATATTACTTAACTGATTCAATTACAGCAGAAACTGTAAAATATACAATCAACAATTTTTTAGCTCTTAAGGTTTCATTTGCTAATGAAATCTATCGATTATGCGAAGTACTAAAAATTGATTATAATGATATGATTAATATAGCTTCTGAAGATTCTAGATTAGGACAATCTCACTGGATGGTACCTGGCCATGATGGAAGTTTTGGTTATGGTGGTAGTTGTTTTCCCAAAGACGTATCAGCTTTAAATGCAAAAATGAAAGAATTAAATCTACCTTCTTATATTATTAACGCTTGTTTAAAGAGAAATATTGAGCTAGATAGACCGGAAAAAGATTGGGAGCTACTTCGTGGAAGAGCAATTTCAGACAACTAAAAAAAAGAAAATTGCAATTATTGGTAGTCGAGGATATCCTGTGGTATACAGTGGATTTGAAACTTTAGTTAAAGAGTTAGCTGAAGGACTGAGGGATAAAAATTTTGACATTACCGTTTATTGTCACGATCACTTTTTTAATGAAAAACCGAATCAAGTTAATGGGATTAACTTAGTTTATATTAAAACATCAAAGCGCAAAAATTTTGCTCAGTTAGTACATTCTTTCAAATCTATCTTCCACTGTTGTTTTAAAGGGTATGATTTAATATTTGCTGTAAACTCTGCTAACGGAATATTTGGTATAGTACCAAAAATATTTCGTATTCCTAATGTAATCAATGTTGATGGAATGGAGTGGAAAAGACCCAAGTGGAATTTTTTAGGCAAAACTTTTTTTTATTTATCATCATGGTTTAGCTCTTTATTTTATTCAAAAGTCATTACTGATGCCGATGCAATGGCTTCGATTTATAAAAAAAGTTTTTGGTGTAAGAGTGACGTAATTGAGTATGGAGCTAATATTAATAAGAGTGATAAATATGATTTATTAAAAACATATAATTTGACTCCAAATAGTTATTACATAGTTGTAGGGCGCTTAATTCCGGATAATAATGCAGATTTAATTGTAGATGGTTTTGTAAATTCAAATTCTTCTAAAAAATTAATTATTGTAGGCGATGTTCCTTATAAAGATTCATATGCAGATCAAATAAAATCTGTAGATGATAGTAGATTAGAATTTGTTGGATACATTAAAGATAGAGTTTTTTTAGATCAATTGGTAAAACATTCTTATGCCTATTTCCATGGACATGAGTTTGGTGGAACAAACCCAACTCTATTAGAAGCTTTATCGAATAATGCTAAGATTTTAGCTTTAGATACTGTTTTCACTAGAGAAGTATTAAAAGATGGAAAATATGGTCTATTTTTTGAAAAAAATCAATCTTCTGTAACGAATTTGATTAATAGTGTTGAAGAAATACCTGATTTATTAAATAAATTTATGAATAAGGGAGTAAAAAGAATTGAAGAAAGATATAATTGGACACGAATAATTGATTTATATTCCGATGTCTTTAATCAATCAATAAAATGAAAAGAATTTTAATAACTGGTGGATCTGGATTTATTGGCTCTCATTTATGTGAATATTTTTTAGAACATAATTTTCATGTAACATGCCTAGATAATTTATCTTCAGGAAATTTCAAAAATATTGCACATCTTGAAGAAAGAAAAAAATTTCTTTTTAAAAAGTTTGATATTACTAATACATTCGATTTCAAAAATGATTATGATTTTATTTTAAATTTTGCTTGTCCAGCATCTCCAAAATATTACTTAAATAGTCCTATTGAAACTGCAAATGCCTCAATATCCGGAATTATAAATGTATTGCATTTCAGTATAAAGAACAATTCAACGCTCTTGCATGCTTCAACTAGTGAAGTATATGGAGATCCATTAGTACATCCTCAAAATGAATCTTACTATGGAAATGTAAATCCTATAGGACCAAGATCATGTTATGACGAAGGTAAAAGAGTAGCAGAGATGTTTATTTATGAATTTCAAAAAAAATACAATATGAATTCTAAAATTATTAGAATTTTTAATACATATGGTCCTAAAATGAATCATGATGATGGTAGGGTAGTATCTAATTTCATCAATCAAGCTTTATCTAACAAAGATATCACAATTTATGGAGATGGGACGCAGACAAGATCATTTTGCTACATAGATGATTTGGTATCAGGAATTGCTAGCTATCTATCTTTAAAAGATAATTACTTAGGACCAATTAACTTAGGAAATCCTGTCGAGTTAAATATGTTAGATTTAGCAGAGAAGGTAATTAAACAAACTAAATCGAATTCAAAAATTATATTTAAACCTCTACCAAAAAATGATCCAATGAAAAGAAAGCCAGATATATCACTAGCAAAAGAGAAATTAAATTTCAGTCCAGAAATAACTATAGATTTAGGTCTTAGTAAGACAATAGATTATTTTAAAGATTAAAATGAAAAAATTATTACTGATTGGCTCAAATGATTTTATAGAAAAATTCATCCATATTTATGAAGAAAGAATAGATATGTTTGAAGTCACAGAACATGTAATTGATACAAAGCATCCCGCTAAAGTCTTAAGCCAAGATATCTTAAGTAGAAATCAAAAAATCATTTATTTATCTAAGGATATATCTAAAGATTATTATCTCCTATTTAATTCTCTAAAAGAAAGTATTGAAATTTCTTATTTTTTTAATCTTGAATCTATTAATCTAAAGTTCAAAAATAATTTATATTTTGGAATTCCCCATTTATCAGAAAACGATATTAAAAAAGAAAGCTTTATTGTCCGATTGATCGAGACGTTGCTTGCTTCAATAATTCTATTAATGATTTCACCAATATTAATTATTGTATCAATATTTATGATTTTTAGTGATGGATTTCCAGTTTTTTTTATACAAGAGAGGGTTGGATTAGATGAAAAAAAATTTACCATCTATAAATTTCGTACTTTAAAAAATTCAACACCAAAATATATGAAAAGTTCAAATAAAACTTCAGATTATTATACAAAATTTGGTTTATTTCTCCGAAAATCTAATATTGATGAGCTTCCACAATTTTTTAATGTTTTAAATGGAACTATGTCTTTCATAGGTCCTAGACCAGAGATGCCATTCATTGTAAAAGATTATAATCTAATCGAGAAATTTCGATTAAAGGTTAAGCCTGGAGTATCAGGTCTCTGGCAGTTGAGTCAAGCCCGCGAACGCGAGATTCACTATAACCTAGAACATGATTTTAGCTATATGACCAATAAAAGCTTTTTATTAGATGTTAAACTTTTTTTTCAAACAGCATTTAAGAGTTTTAGATGAATATATCAATGCCCAAAGTTTTTGTTACAGGAGGTAATGGTCAACTTGCTTATGCTTATAGTCAGCTCATTTCTTCAAATAGTAACCTATCCTACA
>JGI20158J14315_10003009_pt1 | contig 11373 bp, 5 predicted proteins | sample COG_08_FD_14315 | JGI IMG/M metagenome (IMG submission 14315)
GTTCCACACCACCCAGTGGCGTGTGTCGTCGACACTTCGTTTACCTCCCCCCGTTCGCCGTCACTGCATGGAAGGCGCGGCTCCGGCGATCCAGTCGAAGGCGTGGATACTCTTGAAGGCGTGAAGATCGATTCCCCACCAGAGATACCCAAAGCGGAGCAGCCGCTCCCGCGCCCACTTGTGCGGACGACCGAGTTTGTGATGACACACCTTTTTCGTCGTCGCTCAACAGCCCGCTGGTATCGGCTGACAAAAGGTTCGGGAGTGACTCGACTCTCACTTTCGCGACGAGCGGCGCCCGAACATGTCGAGCTGCACTTTCGCGACTCCGCGTGTCGGATTGCTTCAGACGCGGAGAGCCCCCCTCAGCGCGAGATCCGCGCTCTCCTCCTCTTCCTCGTCCCTCAGGGCGCCGTCGCCGTCGTGCCGGAGATTACCTCGTTATTCTGATGCACGCGCCCGCCGGGTCGTGGCAGCCTCGGCCAACGGGAGCTGCACGCGTGACCTTCTGGTCGTGGGACCCGGCGTACTGGGATCTCTCGTCTGTCAGAGATGGCTAAGCGTAAGTGCCACTGACCCACGGCTGTCGTCTGCGCCTGGAACGCAACCCCCCTCCCTAGGTTTTTCAGTCACCCCGCCAGCATCGTCGACGCGCCGTTCTGACATCCTCGTTCCCGTGTCCGTGCAGAAATTCCCGGCCGCTTCCGTGGTCGGTCAGACGAATACCGACAACTCGCACGATAGGCTGCTCTCCATCGGCGTGTTTCCCCGACTGAAGGAAAAGGCTGGGGATGAGCGTTACCCTTTCGTCGTGTTCAGCGCGCCGCCGTCTGGCAGCGAGGACTACGCCGCCGAGGTGGAGGCAGCCCTCAAGTTTTGGGACGGTGACGGGGCCTTTGTCTTCACCAGTAGCACGGCGGTGTATGCCGGCAAGGACGGGGAGCCATGCGACGAGAGCACACCTCAGTTTGAGATTGGCGAGTCACCTCGCGCCGACAGGCTGCTCAAGGCGGAGGCGGCGGTGTTGGCCGCGGGCGGGAGCGTGGTTCGTCTCGCGGGACTGTATCATTCCCAGCGGGGTGCTCACATGTACTTCATGAAAACCCCGTCCCTGGCATCCAATGCCGACGGTCTGGTCAACCTGATTCACTACGAGGACGCGGCGGCTGCGTGCGTCGACGTGCTCGTCACACAGTTTGAGGGCGGGACCGAGGGCGGTGAAATTTTCCTGGCCACGGACGGCGTCCCGGTGTCGAGGAAGGACATGGTCGAGTGCTGCTTGGAGTGCGATGCCTACGAAGGAAACATGCCGGAGTTCACCGAGGAGGACGGGCCGCTGGGGAAGAGCATGAACAACCCTAAAACTCGCGAGAAGCTCGGCTGGGCTCCTGTGCACGAGAGCTTCGCCGAGTTCGTCGCGGCGGGTGCGAAGGATTCCTTCTATCCCAAGCGCAAGAAGAACCCTTGGACGTAGAGTCAAGCTAGCTCGAGACGACTCGGTGTTCGACTAGCGTTCACTACATAGACTACAGTTTTTGATTTCATCTCCAACGCACCGCCCGGCGAGCACTGAAAATATTGTGGGTGCCCTTTTCCAAATAACTTGAGTTCGGGCACTTCTTCTCCGGGGGACCACAACTGACAGGATGGAAATCGCACGCGTCCCCTGCTCGAGCTCCCATCTCGATAAAAAAGACCCCTCGAGCCGCTGGCGTCGCAGTGGCCAGGCGAGACCCACCCCCGAGCCGCCCACTGGGAATCCCACTCGACGGCGTTCGATCTCTTTCGTCGTCGAGACGCTCTTCGTGGCGAAGGCGAGCGAATCGTTCTACGGTTGCGGGAAGCCATCGTTAGCTAATCATGGTGGCGCCGCAAGGATTGAAATTGGTGACGTCAAGGCAAAATGCTTTTGCGACGCCCCGACGACAGTTCTTCGGGAGGAATATGAGATCGGTTGCGAAGCACTCGGCGAGAATTCCCGCTCACTGCGTCGGGTCAGACCGCAGACGGCAGAGCAAGAAGCCTAAGGTTCGAGCCATAGCGGACCGGCTCGGGACTCAGCAGAAATTGGCGAGGGACGTCCCGGAGCGGATCTTGGAGGTTGAGCAGATCCCGGAGGAAGAGTCTGCGACCGCCGCAGAGGAGAACATCATGATCGAGGGCGACGCATGCCCTATCAACGAAAACGTCGTGTGGCAGACTCTGTGCCAGGAGGCGAGGGGCGACGCAAACTCGGAGCCGGCGCTGGCGAGCTACCTCTTCTCCACCATCCTGGCGCACAGGTCTCTGGAGGACGCGCTTGCGTTTGTGCTCGCGAATAAGTTGCGAAGCAACGTCCTGCTGGACTCGCAACTGCTCGAGCTATTCTCGGTGCAGTATCGTCGAGATCACAGCCTGGTGAAGATGGCTCAGGCGGACATGCAGGCGGTGATGGACCGCGACCCGGCGTGCGACAAATACCTTCAGATCCTCCTGTTCTTCAAGGGTTTCCAAGCCATCCAGGCTCACCGCGTGGCGGCTGCCCTGTGGAGGCAAGACCGTAAACCGCTGGCGATGCTTCTTCAGAGTCGTATTTCCGAGATATTCCACGTGGACATTCATCCTGGCGCGACCATCGGCGAGGGAGTGATGCTTGACCACGCCACGGGTGTTGTGATTGGCGAGACTGCGGTGGTCGAGAACAACGTGTCCATACTTCACGGGGTAACGCTCGGCGGTACTGGAACATTTGACGGAGACAGGCATCCAAAAATTGGTTCCGGCGTAGTCATCGGCGCGGGTGTCACCATTCTCGGGAACATAAAGGTTGGTGCGAACTCAAAGATAGGCGCCGGTTCGGTTGTGCTGCAGGAGATCCCGGAGAATAGCACAGCGGTTGGCATCCCTGCGCGTCTGGTGAAGATCGGGACAAAGGCTGAGCCATCCTTGAGTATGGACCAGGTGTCAGGCCTGGATTCCTTGAACTACAACATCTAGGGTTCATCCTTGATCGAGTGGAGTGTTGTAATAAAAGTAGCCGCTAAAAAAAACTTCGTGATCTGCCTGATATCCTGAGCGTCGTGGCTTTTTCCAGACTCTCATAGCACTCGAGACTCGCCGACCGCACCTCAAATAAGAACAGCACGATATCGAGAGCTAAGCAGGGCTGCTGACAGGATTTACTTCGATACATGAAGCGCGTGAAGCTGCCTCCTGGCAGCAAGAAGCCAATCGAGCAGAACTCGAGCAGACCCTTCCTCGCTTCAAAACCCTTCCCCCCCAAAAGTCTTCGCGGACGTGATGAAGGACGTGAGTTCACCAAGGACGTGAACACTTGCAATTTGCCGGATGAAACACACGACCACGTCGATGATGCCGGTGTTGAAGGCACGATATCGTGTGGAGCATCCCCTCAATCTGCTGAAGGTCACGAGGGCACCGACTTAAAGACTCCTGAGCGTCTTCGGTGTGCTCCAAGCGAAGTGGAAAGGGTCGCTCAGTTCGGTCAGCGGCCAAGTATGAGCATGAATACCATCGCTAATGAAGTATTAGAAGTCTGTGATGCGCTCAGCTCGGGAACACTCGGGCTGAAAGAGGCGACGACCGTTCTATCTGCTGTTGACACTCCAGACCTCCTGCGTCGGCCTTTTTCTGAAGATAAGGAAGGAACGGAAAGACTGTTTGATAGTGCACGAAAGCTTTGGAATTTCTGCGTTACTCACACGAACAGCCTGCTAACCGGCGTCACGGAGCAAGTTGAAGCACCTCACGGGCTGACCGAATCGCTCGAGCAGCAGAGGGAGGCTGCCAAGCTTGTCACCTCTCTGCGCCGTACCGCCGCTGACCTGATTGAGTGTTGCTTGCCACGAGATCACATCACAAACCCTGATGCGCAAATCGCTCTCTCCTTCACCTCGAAGGTCGCGTGCCTTTATCACGAGGAAGGAGAGTTCAATAAAGCAGCTACTATGTTTGCGCGGGCGTCGAAATATTCTGATATTGTTCGTCAGCACATCTCCTTGAACAATAATGAAAATCACAGTGAAGCAAACACACAGCTTTTACTTTCCCAGGTGTTCGATTTGCTCGCGACTGAAGCGAGTAATGCATGGCATCTGTCTGACATAGATAGATGTCACCTTCTTCTTGATGATGCATACGCAGTCGCGATCCACAAGAAACAAAATGAGGCCAGCTTGGCGGACTCGGTCAGCAAGCTGGTGCTCGTTCGATTATTCCTCGGCAAATCAATGTTGGAAGTTGCTGGGCAAAATGATCCAAATCAAGCAGTCAAATTTTTAGAGGGAGCTCTTGAGATCCTCAGCAAGCACCTACCCTCATGGATGACTGAAGAATATTGCCTTGATGACCCTGATAATGCTGTTGCTTGCGGTGATGAGAACAGCCAATTGGCACTCGAGGTTCACCGGTATCTGGCGTGTGCCCGTCTGTCTTGCAATCTGTACGATGCCACGACAGAGTGCATCGAGACGATAAGGAATAAAGTGGCAACATACAAGCCATCATGTATGACTCCAAGCCTTGATTTCACGCTATCTTACCTATCATTTCAAGCACACCTGCAGTCTGCTTCTCTGGATCAAGCTTTCCTTGCAGTGGAGAAAATTTTGCAGAGCCCCATTGCTCCCCTCAAGTCTTGTACTCGAGTCTTGATCGAGTACATACAAGCAGCACCAGGTTCACGAACAGAAGCGATAGAGCTCTTCGCTTCGAGAGTAGGACATCCATCAGCAGATGATTCTGAAGTTTCACACTCTATCGATTCTGTGCTCGAAGCGCTTATTGAAACAGCCAAGTATGAGATCTCGGACGATACCACCGATGCGATTCTCCGTTTGGCATCTAAGCAAAACCTGCTTGCTTCTCAAGGGATATTAAGTCGAGCTCATATTCTTATTTTCAACCATGCGACCGCGATGTTCAAGGCTAAGCGCTTTCATCTCGCGTGTAAGCTTTACCAATGCTCGGAAGACTTCAACAGGGATGCCAATGGTTCAAATCGCCCCCGGGCACAGCTCCTTCGCCTTCAAGCACGCTGCCAAGTTGGTTCCGGACTTTTCGAGGACGCTCTTGCGACCATAACCACCGTGGAATCGCTTGAATCTCCGCTGTCTCCATCGACACTGCTCATCAAATTCAGAATCCTGCTCCGCTTGGATGGGAAAGAAAATGAGTTGGACGAGTTACTGAAAGTTCTCTTTGCCCTTGAGGACGTTGACTTCTTAATTGCAGCAGCTCATGAAGCTGAAACCCAGCCGAATCATGCTATTGCTTCTACTGTGCTTTTCGAGCTCCACCGTCTCATTAGCGAGGAGCGGGATGACGGTCCTCTGCATGACATTGAGATTTTGGTATTTCGCCTGGCCGTTTACCATTTGACAAACTCCAAGAATGCAGGAGAAAGTTCGGCTGTCAGAATCGGAAAGCTGTTCCAGCTTCTTGTAGATCGTCTAAAACAAACCAAAGGAATGCAGACACTTTCAGAGACCGATGGAGAGTATTTCACGTCAGTTGCTTGGAACACAGGATTGGATGCCGCGAAACAGGGGGAGAAGACACCTGCTGCTGTGTGCTTCTCGACCTGCGCTTTCCTCATTCCCTTTTTTTTCCCTGACACAAGCGAGGAGGGTCATCCAAGTAAGTCGTCACTAATTCATAAAGTACGGAAGGCTTCAGCTTTGCTATTGGTCGGAGCGTGTATCTTGGACCTCTGCAAAGAGCAATTTCCTGCAATATCGCGAAGCGGGCTTCCAAAGAATGCTCAAAATCTTCTACATCAAGCCCGAGGCGCACTTACAAAACTGCTCAAGCTTGTCGATGTATTAATCGCAGAGGGCTATGAAGTGGAGCTCATATCACGTATGCGAGTGTCCGGTTTGATACTTACACATGAACTCCTATGTTTGGAGGGAAATGATACGCCTGATGGAATGCGCCAGCTGCAGTTGATGCAGACTCCGTATCTGTCTGTAAAGGATATTCTTCTGATGGCGAGCATTTCAGCAAAACATGGGAGCACTGAAGCTGCATCTCGTGCCCTCGATATTGCATTGGATACGATGCTTCAAGCCTCTATTCGTGACGAAGACACGATCGCTGCCATCGTGCGTAATCGAATCGAAATCGATGAATCAGGGAAGGCAGAAGAGCTATTAAAAAGTGCGGCGACCAACTTGGCGCAACTCCAGTCGTATCCCGCTGATGAAGCAGCGTGGCTTGTGACTACATCATTCAATCGTGGAGTCGCGCATCACAGGATGGGAAGAATTGAAAAAGCCGCGCACGCGTTCGTGATTTCACAGGAGCTCGTTTGTCATGCCAAGAAATTTGATCCCACCCTTGTTCGGTTGGAGAGCCGCATACGGGAGGCTCGTGCCGCGGTCGAGCCTGCCCCAGCTGCGATTCAATGACCCATGACGCCATTTATTCCAGAGATGAATCTACTGAAAATACTGACTAGCTAGCTAGCTACTGAGTTCTATACCTATAAATTTCTCTCATCGCTCCAAAGCTCTCGAGCGAAGCGCATCAAGAGCGCGGTCTCTTGCGGAGGCTCCACCAGCGAAACAATCTAATCTGATGCATCGAGAATCCACAAGAACAATAGAAACACCGGGTAAAGGACCATGCTCTGTATCGCCTTTGTAGACGCGTACGATATGACTGATTGGAACTTTTAAGGCGCTGTGCAGGTCATGAGGATGGTCTGGTCCGACACCACACGAAGAGAAACCCACACATGTTGGCGTTATGAAAAAACGTCCCGCGAGCGTGGTTTCATCCAGTCTACACACAAAGGACGCCAACACGTATTCTTCGACTTCAAGGCCGAATAAAGCTTGAGCATTGACACCTGTTGCCACAGAGCTCTGGGTGTCCACTAAAACTGCAGCTTCTCCATCGCTTGAAATCCCAGTTCGCTGCGCGAGTAATTGAATGAGATCAAGAAGACCAACACCTCCACCTTCCGGTGGTCTCAAAACACTCAGAGGACCCATTTGATCAGACATGACAGCTCCACCACCTCCACTTACGACCGCATCCGTCTGTCGATGATACTCTCTGCACACTTCTACAGTCGGCGTAAACCATAGATTTAAAAGCCGCCTCAGTCGCTTTTCACCGTCAGTGAGAACCTGCGATGGAACCCCAGCTCCATCAACAGCGAGAAAATCATGCAGTGCATCGGCAATTTCAACAACCCTGGAGTGTTGCGATTCCGTCAAAGGCTTTGAAGTCCCGGAAAGACAACCGCCATTTGCAGCGTACGCTCCCGCAGATAGGGATGCGATGTAAGAATCAATGTCATCATGCGAACGATGCAGTATCAACCGCTCGAGAGCAGCACATAAAGCGCGGTAGATGGATCCCGCAGCCAAACGGAAAGCGCCAGCAGCCAGCGATGAATTCATGATGGCAAATTCAGCGTCAATAATATCGAAGACCTTTGCAAGGGCAATACGCCGTGTTGTAAAGTCGGGAGATAACACTGCCAAAGAGAGATCCGGTGTGATGACATCCATCAATAATTCTGCAGCCGCTGCAATCACAGATGCACGTGAACATCGCAATTTCCTCAAAAGAATATCGAAGTTGAACGTTTCCATCTCGACTTGTGTGGTACCAGCATCTTTGGTACCGTTCTTGAAGATCAGTCTTGTGGCCTTGTTCACATCTTTGTGTCGTGATTCATCATCATCGCTGTCAGAGCTGTCAGCCTCCTCGTCATGTTTCTCAGCAGCTGGCTCTGATTCATGTCCTCGCCAGAGAAGAGGACAGTCTTCACGAAGTGCCCGGAGAGAAGCAACACAGGCGTGTATATTGCTCAAACGAGTGTGAAAGCCGCACGAAAGCGTGGCTGTCACAACGTTCACTGTCGCGTCTTCCTTGGTATCGTATCTTTCTTCGTCAGCAGGTGAAGTTTCACGAGGAACGACATGCGATCGATCCAGGTCAGCCCATAAACGTGCACGCGCAGAACGAACTTCTGATAAACAATCGCGTTCGTGCTCACCAACGTACCAGCACAGAGCCTGAGCCAAAATATTATCAACCTCTTTGGTGTGATGGAGCCATCGCGCATCATTACTGACTGACGCTGGCATCGCGGCGATGTATGCATCACGAAGAGCAGCAAAGAGGTCAACAAGGGAGGCAGAATGCATTGCACCTCGAGCAGGGGCAACTGGAGTTGGGGGTAGTGAAATTGACCTTTCACGCGCCACACCCTTCTCCAAGATGCCGACAAGACGTGGACACAGCGAGTTCAGCATGTGATCAAGTGGGACTCTCATCAACCGTTCAATTGCCCGGACAGATAGTGGACCAGCCACAGAAACGAGACCTGCTCCCCGCATCTTGATACGGAGCTGCCGCAGTGCAGAGTCGAGTTCCTCAAAGGGTTTGCCGTACGGAGGTGCCCACAGTTTGCATGCAGAGACTATGACATCTTTCGCGACCTGCATAAGCACCATAGCCATACTGTGAAAAACAACAGGTGCAGCAGACACTCCAGACGGTAGAGCCTTGTATACGCTCATGTCAACATCAAAGCATGCGATTGCCACATTTACTGCAAAGGTGACGCGCGAAAAAGATAGAGGTGCGGTCGATCCAGATGATGCATGCTGCGGAGACACCACATCCTTCAGAGCTGACACACTCGAGGTTGTATCGATTTGCGAGTAATCAAATGAAGTTTGACTCGCATTACTCGCATGATCTTCCTGTCGCATGGCAGCCAAGGCTACATCCCCATCTCGTGTCATACTTTTTAGACTGCCAAGGGTCCGCAGCATAACAGCTTGACGAGCAGCGCGATGAATGTAATTGGCAAACTTCGATGCAGATGTCTCAAGTGGTAGGCACAACGCCAATACAGGGGTGAGTGCCTGAATAATCGTTGTCGCCTCCTTGGTGATTGTACCTGGTGGCGGCGCTAGCCATTTTTGCAGAGACCTTTCTGCGTGAGGAAGGATAAATGCTGCTGCCTTGGCGTGCATCGCTCTTTCTGTCTGAGCTGCACGACCCGAAGCGATAGACGCAACTGATGTTGCAAGACGGGTGTGTATTTCAGATACGACCGACAGTTCTGGCCCTGATATCCAAGATCTAGCGATCATCATGGCCTCTGCGAGTGCAATCGTTGAACGAGGTACCCGGTGGAGCGCAGCATAAGCGATCAGCAAACCTCGCCAACCTTGTGGTGGAACCAATTGCTGCTGAGCTCGCACTTCAGAATGATCGAGGTTGTTGATTGTAGCTTGTGAACTATGTTTACCATCATCCATAGATGGCATTTGCAGTCCAGCGCGAAGTGGTCCCTCAAGTGGTCCTCCGCTGGAGAGGCTGCCACTCTGCATCCAAGCGTTCCAAACAGCTGAAACAATTTCAGTGCATGAGACGGATAGCTGTTCTCGTGGCGCTCTATTTCGAAGTCCGCTCTGGGATCTCGAATCACAGTCAATAATAGCGCTTACAAACGATTCGACGAAGCAGTCAACCGCAAGATGTACTGCACTTAGCTTTGGGAGAGCGTTATCCTTTTGAGTAAGCTCGGGAGTGTCAGAGGGTGACTGGAGAAGCAAACGGACTGTATGAGGGGTGGCCATGCCTGAAGTATCCTCCAAGTCAGCGACACGAAGGGTTGCTACCCCAAGGAGTGTGGCTGTGGGTAGATCAGCTGTGGGCTGCATGACCCTCGCTGTTTCTGTACCCCCAACTTGACTTATGATGCGGTCAGAGATGGCGTCAAGATGCTGCTCGTTTCTCACAACCTTTTGATTGACGACAGGGGCAGCGCAAAACACTCGGAACTCAACAAGCGCAGAAGCCGTATCCATGCCTGTCACGCACATTGGTGGAATGCATACTGACAGGGAATTATCGCCGGACAAACTGCACGGAACAGGAGGAGAACTGTACCGCTGCTTTTGAGGTGTGCGCTCACCATTCTCAACCCCTGAAGACACCAGCGTTGCAGAGAAGTACAGCTGCCCATCCATCGTGCCTGATTCGATCGTACCGACATCAGCACTAGAGTTTTGCTTCCCAGTATCTCCTCCTCCAAAGCAGCATGCGAATATCCCTCCGCCCGAGTTACTCGGCCTGTTCTTTGCCTTTGAATTCCCTTTTGCTGTGTTGTCGTTCTGGTCGACGCCCTCAGTTTTTAACAGCGCAATATGAAGTGTCGCATCAAACTGTGGCAAAACCTGCAGGTTGGATACGATCGGTTCAACAGCGCGTTTCTCCGCATGTATTCTAATCGAATCTGATAGGTCATTGTCATCGTCGCTGTCGCCGTGGTCCCTCACGCCTGCGCCATCCTTGAGATGCGCATTTAGCTCATGAACCACCGCACGATTAGCGTTGTGGGCGGCGACAAGTGCCTCGGAGTGCACCTCCTTGGACACACCGAAAGCGTCACGTAAATTTGAGGCGGCCGCAGTGCGTAGATCGTTAGTTTCGCTCGGGGAACGCGTGCCCCACGGCATGAGCACCGAGCGCACAAGCGCAGTATAGTGTTCCTGTGAAAGTGTTTTGGGCACCTCGAAGACTCCATCACCAACCTTCCTGTCGTCCTCCGTCACTTTGGACAAAGCGGGCGGGTTGCACTCTGGAATGAGTATGTCCGCCCAGCCACTGGGTACTTGCGACTGTGTCCCGTGAACGTCATCCTCGGTGAACAGTTCAACGCCACGAGCCTTGGGATAGGGAACACAGAATGAGACGAGACGGAATTATGACATCCGGGTCGGCACGAGCAAGCTGGAGCGATATGGGAAGTGCAACTCGAGACTGGGGCGGATTGCACGGTCCAAAGGTACACCAAAAACAAAAGCTTAGGTCTTACCCGCCACGGTTTTAGGTCCTCAAGGCTCTCGCCGTCATGCACGCGTGTGAGATGCCGAGTGCTCAGCGACGACGGTGCCGCGGGCATTCCGAAGGACGTTCGTTCACTCGGCAACAGCTAGTTCACCCAGCGCCAGCTAATCTCTCTCGGCAGGCATCAAGATACCATCCGCACGTATCGCACGCACAGCTCGACACAGCTCGGCTAAAATCTGTGCAGCCCGCCGCCAATGACAAGCGCCACTGTTTGTGGCCTCCCGCCACTTCTCTCGGGATTCCGTTTCTTAGAGCGGAGGCCAGTTTTTTCTGCACCACAAGCGAACACGGTCGGCTAGCTGATAAACCAGGGCAACGCAAGGTGTGCCGGATACACGGAGCACAATCCTGGATTCTTCGAAAGTGAAAAACGTGAAGAACTCCGGCGTCGTCTGCTTCTGATGCAGTAATGGCAACTTTTGCCAACGAACTCAGAGCCAGAGCCCGATGCGCTCCTCCCACCAGCATCTATCCGAGGAGCACAGC
>JGI20158J14315_10003017_pt1 | contig 11362 bp, 8 predicted proteins | sample COG_08_FD_14315 | JGI IMG/M metagenome (IMG submission 14315)
AGCTCACGCCCCTGCACGGTAAACCAATAGCTCGGCTCACTATCGTCAGCGCCACTAAAAACATCCGTCGCAAAGGGGTCATCACCGAAACTATCGTCAGCAAATGGATCGTCGCCAAATCCTTCCTCTACAACGGGGTCGGCTCCTGAGACATCACTGGCACTAGCCTCGCTAATGGAAGGAGTTGGCTCCGGTTGATTGCTCTCCTCCGCCGAAGCGGTGGGCGGGTAGAGAATAATATCGAGAGGGATTGTGCCCCCAAGGCGAGCATCAAGGAGCTCCATACCTTGGTAAATTTCGGTGCTGGGTTTGAAGTAATCGATAAATCTATTTTCGACCTGCAATCGACCAATACCTATGATCGCGGCGAGGGCAAGGCCCGCAGCTACCCACAACACGATCGATCCAAAGCGCTGTACGTAGACGGCAAGATAGCGGGTGAATGCCGGATCCGGCGCTAATCGTCTAGCGCGCCCAGGCTCGGGCATCAGCGCCATGAGTGCAGGAACCAAGACAAAGGTACACAGGAAACCGACCAAAATACCCACTGTCATCATCATGCCAAAGTCGATCACCGGCTGAATCCCAGCCACCATAAGTGATGCAAAGGCCACAATTGTTGTAGCCGCGGTATACAGACACGGCACCAGCATGAGCGTTGCAGCGGCTCCCGCACGGTCGATAGTGCTGATATCAGGCTCCGAGTGCTCCAGCTCCCGATAACGAACCACAAGGTGTACCGACAGAGACAGGGTGACAATTAACAGTACGGCAACAAAGTTAGATGAGATTACGGTCATCCGCCAATCCAAAAAGGCCAATAACCCGAGCATAATAATCGCCGTGGCAGCGCAGTTGCAGACCGGCGCCATTACCCAGCGCCAATCCCGGAAAATAGTACCCAGCACGACGATCATAATACCGATGATTGCGAGACCAAAGGTGACTAAATCCGACTCAACAAAGGCCAGCATATCGGCGGCTATCATCGGTACACCGCCGACAAATATTTGGGCGTAAGGCTGGAAGCGATCTGCAATCAGGCGCACTTCAGCGACGAGTTGTCGACGCAGTTCAGTCTCCGCCGCGAGCACGTCGTCATAACGCGCCTCCACCTCATCCAAACGCTCACCGTCACTCGGCACTGGGGCCTCTTTGGATTGCGCACGCAACGTCTCTCGTTCGGACAGCAGGCCTTCGAGCTCAACGTTGCGCTGCAGTACCACCTGAATTGCCGTTAGGTCACCCGCCTCGCCGGTCAGCAAGTTTTTATAAATAGGGCTTTGGGTCAGTTCCTGCAAGGCGAGGACCCGATCAACCGATGGATCCCGGAGCGTGGGTAGCGCCTCGGCACGCGCAATAGCCGTCAGCGATAACGGCGGACTCTGTAAAAGCGGCACATCTAACAGACTGGTGACCGATCGTACGCCGGGCAGTGCGCGCAGTTCCTCCACCATAGCGGCCAGTGGTGCTAGCGAATCCTCGGACAATAGCGGCCCATCAGGCTGCCAGGTGAGAATGAGAAATTCATTGGTTTCGTAATGACTGCTCACCTCTCTGTAAAAGGCTAAGTCTGGATCGCCCTGAAGAAGTAAGGCGTCTGAAGAGGCGTCTAACCGCAACTGACTCACCTGACTCAAGGCCAAACAGACCAAGAGCAAGACAGCTGCCACTGCAGACAGCGGGCGTGCTAGGACAACATGACGAAAAAAGCGATTCATACTTACTACCCTCTACCTGTCGGGGGCGTTGATGCTGCCAACCTAGTCAGCAACAACTCGTGGAAGCCGCTGAAGCCGCCGTTACTCATAATGACTACTGCATCACCGGGCGTCGCTGCGGTCGCCACTTTTTCGGTAAGCACGTGGATGTCCGCTACCATTTCCGACGCAGTGGTGCTGGCATCGAGTATACGCTCAAGGGTGTCATGTAGACCGGGTGACTGGTACCAAAATACCTGGTCCGCATGACGTATGGCGTCCGGTAACTCATGGGCATGAAACCCGGCCCGCATCGAATTAGAGCGCAGCTCAATAACAGCAATGAGTCGACCCTCATCCCCGCGCAGCGACAGCGTCTCTAGCGTGCAGGCAATAGCCGTGGGATGGTGCGCGAAATCATCGTAGACCGCGACACCGTTAGGCTTGCCCCGCAACTCTAAGCGTCGCTTAACGCCAGAAAATGTTGCCAAACCCTCGCCAATAACAGCGAGGGGCACCCCCACGTGATGAGCCGCTGCCGCGGCTGCACACGCATTGGCCACATTGTGGGCGCCCAACATACCCCAGCTGACCGTACACCTGTCACCGCTGGGGCTACGTAATTGAAACGACTCTCCCGCTGGCGTGAGGGTCTTAAACTGCCAATCAGACTCGTCACTTACCGAGTCAAAAGTCACCACAGGCGTCCATACGCCTAGCGCCAATACACGGTCAAAGGCTTCACTCAGGGTGGGTCTAATCACCTGCCCGTTGCCGGGCACGCATCGAACTAAATGATGAAACTGGCGCTCAATGGCGGCAAGGTCTGGGAAAATATCCCCATGATCAAATTCAAGATTACCCAATACCACCGTTCGTGGGCGGTAATGAACAAACTTAGAGCGCTTATCAAAGAACGCCGTATCGTATTCGTCGGCTTCAATAACAAAAAAATCCGACTCCCCAAGGCGTGCGGAAAGACCAAAATTCTCTGGCACACCGCCCACGAGGAAACCCGGCTTCATGCCAGCATAGTCGAGTAACCAAGCCAATATGCTCGTAGTGGTCGTTTTGCCATGGGTTCCAGAAACCGCTAACACCCACTTATCGGCTAACAATTGCTCACCTAACCATTGGGGCCCTGACACATAGGGAATCCCGCGATCTAGCACCGCCTCAACCGCGGGGTTGCCGCGACTCAAGGCGTTGCCGACGACCACGAGGTCAGGGGCCGGATCAAGCTGTTCGCAGTCATAACCCTCGTACACTTGAATGCCCGCCCTCTTCAGCTGAGTACTCATCGGTGGGTAAACATGACTGTCTGAACCGGTCACCCGGTAGCCTTGTGCCTGGGCCAGCTGCGCTAGACCACCCATAAACGTGCCACAGATACCCAAAATGTGAATGTGCGTAGCCACGAGCCACACCTCTTATTGTCGACGCCAGCTAACGTCCAGATTTGCTTTACTCACGCGCTCAGTCTACCGTATGCAAAGCCCTGCCACTAATCTGACGACCTATTTCATGCCAAAAGCGAATGCCTTCTACGCCCAGTCGGGCGGCGTTACACCGGTTATCAACGCCTCTGCCTGTGGGGTTATAGAAACGGCCGCCACATACAAACAACAGATCAATAAGGTGTTTGCTGGGCGCAATGGCATTATTGGGGCACTGCGGGAGGACTTAATTGACACCAGCAAAGAGAGTAAAAAGGCCATTCGAGGTCTGATGACCACCCCGGCGGGTGCTTTTGGTTCCTGCCGCTATAAGTTGCGCAACTTGGAAGAGAATCGAGCCGAATACCAGCGACTTATCGATGTCTTCAAGGCGCATAATATTCGCTATTTTTTCTATAATGGCGGCGGGGATTCGGCGGACACCTGCCTGAAAGTGTCGCAATTATCCGAGCTGCTCGATTACCCTCTGCAAGCCATTCACATTCCTAAAACCATTGACAATGATCTAGCGTTTACCGATAGCTGCCCGGGATTTGGCTCAGTGGCTAAATACATTGCTGTGTCGACGAAAGAAGCCGCCCTGGATGTCAAATCGATGTGCGAGACGTCCACTAAAGTCTTTATCCTTGAAGTCATGGGGCGCCATGCGGGCTGGATTGCCGGATCTGCAGGGTTGGCTGCCGATAAAGCCGGCGACGCGCCGCACATTATTTTATTTCCCGAAGTCGCATTTGATGAAGCGAGGTTTCTGGCCAAAGTAAAAAACACCGTTGACGCGCAGGGCTATTGTGTCATTGTCGCGTCCGAGGGCACTCAAACTGCCGATGGTCGCTTCCTGAGCGATAGTGGCATCCGAGATGCTTTCGGTCATGCCCAGCTGGGTGGCGTCGCACCCATGCTGGCGCATTTGATCCATGGACACCTGGGCTACAAATACCACTGGGCTGTCGCCGACTATTTGCAACGCGCAGCGCGGCATATAGCCAGTCAGACCGATGTCACTCAAGCTTATGCGGTCGGCAAGGCCGCAGTAGAGATGGCCGTCGCGGGTAAAAATGCCTTGATGCCCTGCATCGTAAGGGCCAAAGGTGAGCGCTACCGCTGGACCGTGGGGGAGGCACCACTGGCTAAGGTGGCTAATCGGGAAAAGAGACTGCCCAAAAGCTTTATTAGTCGCGATGGCTTTGGCATTACCCCAACGGCACGACGCTACTTCGAGCCGCTGATTCGCGGTGAAGCTTATCCCCACTATAGCCGCGGCTTACCTGTCTATACGTCCCTAAAGAACCTGTCCGTTCCTCGCAAGTTAAGCGACGGTTTCGACTACTAGATACCCGCAAGATCGTGCTGAGTATCGGCGTTCCTCCGGATACGATCATACGAGTGACCGGCTTGCCCACGTGACATGATGCTTATGACACCACGTAACGCATTAACAAAGCATCAATTTGGGGTCTAACAATCGTCAACAACGCCAAGGGCTCGGTGACTGGCGGCTCAGCTGACTGAACGAATGAGCCAGACCAGAGCGGCTCAAGCACCTCCCTCGTTTGCCGCTCAGCCAATCCGGCGGCGTCCGCTCGGTAACTCAAATGCCAAGGCTCGGGAGCGACACCACCGGTATCTGTCGCATAGGGTAAATAGAATCCCTCAGCATCATCAGCATCAACCCTTGCCCTCAACCAGGACGAAAATTCACCAAACGGACCACTAGGGGCATACTCAGCCATGCTGAGTTGCAGCGAGTAATCCGCGGCTACAGCCGCAGCATTCCAAACATCAATATCGGTGCCCCAATGATGCCGTGAGGTTCCGGGAAGTGCTGAAAAGCGCAAAATGGCCAGCAAATAATCCTGTGGCGATAGCGCACTGGGATCAACGAGGCGGTCATGGTCATCCGTCACTGGGCGTTGTCCACGTGCCTTGGCATTGAAAATCCGCAGTTGATGATGATAATCACGAAAACTGGACGCCACCCGCATGTCAAAGCCCTGGCGCTGCGCGCGACGCTTGAGCTTCCCAAGTGCCTTGCCAGTCTCGGGCATCAATAGGCCGTCAGCACCACAGGCTTGCAAACCGAGGGCGGTCAGCCCACACGCTCGTCGCGTTTGTTCGTCAAGCATCACGACCTGCTGTGCTCAAATGGGATGGGCGTATGGGCCCTGATATGTCCGGTACTTATCTCAGTACCCAACGCATAAATTTCTACGCCAACACGGCTAGCTTCGACCAGTGCCCTCGAGTACTCAGGATCGATGCGATGCGCTGGCGCCACGCGGTCAATGCCTGCGTGCAGGGCACAAAATACCATAACGCCGCGCTGACCTTGGCATACCACCTTGGCGAGCTCCTGGACGTGCCGGCGCGCGCGCTCGCTGATTGTGTCGGGAAATAAACCCCAACCGTTATCTTCGTATAACGTCACCGCCTTCACCTCTACGAAGGTTGCACTAGTTCCATCACCCAACTTGAAATCGGCCCGAGAGTTATCGCCGTAACGTACCTCTGCTTGTATAGGAATGATGTTCGCTAATGAGGGAATAAGCCCTGACCGCAATGCCTCACCCACCACGGGGTTCGCGCGCACCGAATGCACACAAATAAGTCCACTAGGGGATGCTATCAACTCAAGCGTCCACGCTAGCTTACGTTTAGGATTATCACTGTGCGACAGCCAAACATCCCAGCCAGGCTCTACACAGCCTGTCATCGCACCGGTATTAGGGCAGTGTGCCGTTATTTGACTTCCATCGGGCATCATTACATCGGCTAAAAAGCGTTTGTAGCGCTTGATGAGTGTCCCTCGCTGAAGCGGTGGTAGCTGCATAATGCCTCCTCTATCGGGCGTTAGTGTAGCAAGTTGACTCGGACTAGGATGACTGGAATCTAAAAACAAAAAGAATACTGGTTAACTGCGTCATTATCTGGTAGCGTCCATCGCCCGAAAATGACCGCACAGGTTAGCTGTAACGACCATTGTATCTCTGAGGCTCACGGATATTAGGGAAAACGCTATGCCCACAAAAAAGACACTACCAACACCATCGGGTGCCAAGAAAAAAGCGCCCGCTAAAAAAGCTGCCGTCAAAAAGGCGCCCGCTAAAAAAGCTGTCGTCAAAAAGGCGCCCGCTAAAAAAGCTGCCGTCAAAAAGGCGCCCGCTAAAAAAGCTGCCGTCAAAAAGGCGCCCGCTAAAAAAGCTGCCGTCAACAAGGCGCCCGCTAAAAAAGCTGCCGTCAACAAGGCACCCGCTAAAAAAGCTGCCGTCAACAAGGCACCCGCTAAAAAGCCAGTGGCCAAAAAAGCGGTGGCTAAAAAAGGCCTTGCCCGCAATGTGGCGCGAGCTGTCGGTGCCGTGCAGCGCTTTGACGACTTTACGCCCTATAAAGCTAGCCGTGGCGAGTCATATATGAACGATGAGCAACTAGAGCACTTCAAAAACCTGCTACTGACTTGGCGCTTTGAGCTCGTTGATGAGGTGAGTCGCACATTGAATCATATGCGCGACGAAGCAGCTAACTTTCCAGATCCTACCGATCGTGCTACTCAAGAAGAGGAGTTTAGTCTTGAATTAAGAACCCGCGATCGCGAACGCAAACTTATTAAGAAAATTGATAAGACGCTTGAACGCATTAAAGATGACGATTACGGTTTTTGCGATGCCTGTGGTATTGACATCGGTGTGCATCGATTAGAGGCTCGTCCCACAGCGACCGAATGCATTGATTGCAAAACCCTTGCAGAGATCAAAGAAAAGCAAGAACGGGGCTAAGCGCATCCCGACCGCCGAGTCCATAACCCCTTTGGCGCATGACATACCCTATGTTGGCCGCTTTGCCCCCTCACCCACCGGCCCGCTACACGCGGGCTCGTTGGTAGCTGCCCTAGCCAGTTACCTCGACGCAAAGGCCCACTCAGGACGCTGGCTAGTGCGTATTGATGACATTGACCCACCGCGAGAAATGGCAGGTGCCGGACATGACATCATCAACGTGCTGATCGCTCATTCCCTACATCCCGATCGCGTCGACCACCAGAGTCACCACGGACAGCGATACACCGAGGCGCTCGAGCAGCTTCAAGAGCGAGGGTTAGTATATGCCTGTAAGTGCACCCGCAATAATGTCGCCCCTGGCGGGGTGTGTATTAGTGATTGCGACTCCCGCGCTTACGGGAATGATGAGCAGGTAAGCCTTCGCATTCGAGTACCACGCGAGACCACCATTCACTTTGACGACCTCATACTCAGCCGCCAACGCTGCTTATTGGGACAGCAACAAGCGAATTTTATTTTGCGTCGTAAAGATGGCCTTTACGCCTACCAACTTGCCGCAGCGTGTGATGATGCGCGCGACATTAGTCACGTTATTCGTGGCGTCGACTTGCTGGAATCCACTCCCCAACAACTGTTTTTACAAGAAATTCTCGGCTTACCCTCGCCACAATATGGCCATCTACCCATCGTTTGCGGATCGGATGGCCAAAAACTCAGCAAGCAAACAGGCGCCACAGCCCTGTCTACTGAATCTCCCCTGGCTAATCTATGCGCAGCAGCGCATCATTTAGGCCTTCCCCAAGCGCCCTCCAGCATCAGCAGTCCAGCGGACTTCCTTCGGTGGAGCGTTACTCAATGGCATAGGGAGAGTGTGAAAAGGTAACACTTTTGTCATTTTGTTACTGTTGCTGTTACTGTACAGTGGTGCAAGCACGTACGTTTTTATGTGGAGCCCACATTCATGCCACACGTTCTATTGGTAGACGACGAACCCTCGCAACGACAATCACTTCGGAAGATTCTTGAATCCCAAGGCATCAAGGTCGCCGAAGCCGACAGTGTTAATGCAGTGAGCACCGGGGTTAACCTGCTCGACTTTAATCTCGTCATCACAGAACTGCGGCTACCCGATATACCGGGTAGTGAGTTGATTCAACTAGCCCACCCCATTCCCGTCATCGTGATGACTAACTACGCCAGTCTGCGCTCTGCAGTCGATGCCATGAAAAAGGGCGCTGTCGATTATCTCGCCAAGCCCTGCTCAGCAGTGGATCTACTGGCCGTTGTCCAAGAAGCGTTAACGACATATCCCTTGGTTGCTAGTCATCAGAACCCTCAGGCAGCAACGGACAAAAGCGGTGCGGCGCAAAGCAGCTATTTTGAAGGCACCTGTCCGTCGTTGAAACAACTTAACACCAATGTTAAAAAAGTCGCCCAAACTGACTCTACCGTGCTGATTTTAGGTGAGACGGGCACAGGAAAAGAGTTGACCGCCCGACAGGTGCACGAGGCCAGTCACCGGGCTAACCGCAGAATGGTGGCAGTGAACTGCGCCGCCATTCCCGATTCATTGATCGAATCGGAGCTGTTTGGCTACGAAAAAGGCGCTTTCACCGGCGCCAACACCAATCGTATTGGTCTTATCGAAGCGGCGGACGGCGGCACATTGTTCCTAGATGAAATTGGCGAACTGCCGCTAGCGGCGCAAGCGCGGCTGCTGCGCTTTATTCAGGAAGGAGAAATACGAAGGATAGGTGCTGTTACCAGCAAACGTGTTGACGTGCGCTTGATTTGTGCTACGCACAGGGATCTCTCAGCGCTGGCGCAAATCAATGAGTTTCGACAGGATTTATACTACCGTATTAACGTCTTACCCCTGAAAGTACCGCCCCTGAGAGAGCGGGGTAATGATATTCGCGCCATGGCTGAATGGTTTGCGGCCGCCGTGGCGCAGCGCCTCGATCGACCTAAGCGTCTTCTCAGTGACGATGCTCTTGATTCGCTATTGCGGTACCGTTGGCCAGGCAATGTGCGAGAGCTGGAACACGCGATTGAGCGGGGCGTCGTCATGGCCGACAGGGCGGAGATTGGCATCAATGATTTAGGCTTACCACAGCCCTTAGGACAGGGTTACGTGGCACCGGTAGCCGAGCTGCCACTAGCGGTCACTCCGTCCTTGGCCCAAGGACCGGCGCCGGCCACTGATGATGAGCTATCGCTTGAAGATTACTTCCAACGGTTTGTCCTAGAGCACCAAGATTCCATGTCAGAAACCGAGCTCGCCAAAAAATTGGGGATCAGCCGCAAGTGCCTATGGGAGCGTCGACAGCGACTCGACATGCCACGAAAAAAAATACTAAAGCAGCAGCACGGTTAACGCCCTGTCACTAAACGCCACCATAGGTAACGTCGCCAGTGGGGAAAGGTAACAAAAAGCATTTGTATGAGGGGCGAGTAGTTCAAACACTAGTGCTGAAAAATCATAAGTCTTTGATTATAAATATTTTTTATTTCGTGGCACAAAGAATGCATCAGTTTAACAAGAGCTGAAATAATAATAACTGGCCTAACAAAAATAATAAGCGTTACAACGGACCTGGGTGGGGAAGATTTCTTCCCCATGTTTCGTTATAGACTACGCTGAAACACTAAAGTTCCATTCAATTGACAATTACCCTCCCCACTGGCGTCGTAACTTAGTAGACTTCAGCTCTGCCATCATTCCAGAAAAAGGGCGTTTTTTTGAGGGTTATCACCGAAGACAGGCATGCCATTAACCAGGCAGCCATTAGCCGCGCTGCGCTCACTATTGTTCATCGCCTGCGGGAGGCTGGGTTCGACGCCTATCTCGTCGGGGGTGCGGTGCGTGATCTACTGATTAACGGTAAACCCAAAGATTTCGATATCGCGACCAGCGCTACGCCAGAGCAGACCAAAGCACTATTTAGAAGCGCGCGCATCATTGGTCGTCGCTTTCAAATTGTCCATGTTCGTCAAGGGCGAGAAATCATCGAGGTCACGACCTACCGAGGGCATCATACCAGTGATGATGCGAAGCCATCGACGAGCAAGCAATCCGATAAAGGTTTGCTATTGCGCGATAATGTCTATGGGTCTCTGGAAGATGATGCTAAACGCCGTGACCTCACCGTTAATGCCATGTATTACGATCCCGACAACGAGACAATACTCGATCAACAAAGCGGCCTAGAAGACATCGAAGCACGACTCATACGTATTATTGGCAATCCCGTCACTCGCTACCAAGAAGATCCTGTACGCATGCTGCGCGTCGTTCGCTTTTCAGCACGATTACAATTTGATATCGAATCTAACACGGCGGATGCCATCGCGACCTGTGCGCCATTACTGAACGAAATACCGTCGGCGCGGTTATTTGATGAGTTTCTTAAATTGTTTATGTCAGGGCATGCCCACAGCACGTTTTTACTGCTGTGTGACTATCATTTGTTAGCCTACCTTATCTCTGGGGCTGCTGAGTGCGTCGCAGAAGATGCGCCCAGTAAAACATTGGTCAAAGCGGCTATGGGTAATACCGATGCACGGGTTCGACAAAATCGGCCGGTCACGCCCGCATTTCTATTGGCGGCTATGCTCTGGCCTGCAGTGCGACATCGCAGCGACGCATTGCAGCAAGCTGGTGAGGCCCCCAATCAAGCGATCAATAGTGCGGGACAACAGGTCAGTGCAGAAACCTGCCTGCGCCTGGCAATTCCCAAACGATTTTCTATCCCCATGCGTGAAATCTGGGAAATGCAGCCTAAACTGGAGGCGCGAAAATCGAAACAAATATTGAACATCATGAGCCAACGACGCTTCAGGGCGGCTTACGATCTACTGTTGTTGCGAGAGCAAGCGGGCGCAACGCTTGATCACTGTGGTGACTTTTGGACAGAGCAGCAGCGACTACACCCTGATGTCGTCGGCTCCGCCCCTGATAAAGAGCAGTTCAAATCCCGTCGTAAGCCACGCCAACGGAATCGCCAGTGATGACTGCCTACATAGGCTTGGGCGCCAATATGGGTAATCCCCTAGATCAGCTACAACAGGCCATAGATGCCTGCTCTGCTCTACCTAGCACCGCCATTACTCAACTTTCTGGAGTGTACCAGTCGCCGCCAATGGGGCCTCAAGACCAACCTGATTTCTATAACGCCTGCGCGGCATTGGAGACACATCTGACGGCCCATCAGTTACTGACTGAGCTACAGGGAATTGAGCGCACTATGGGGCGCATTAAACGCAGGCATTGGGGCGAGCGATGTATCGACCTAGACCTCCTTCTCTATGGCGAATTGGTACATGACTGTGCCACATTAACGCTCCCTCATCCTGGCCTGAAGGATCGAGACTTTGTCCTAATGCCCCTTTTAGACCTCCTAGAGGGATCTGTATCCATTGGCGGTTTCGG
>JGI20158J14315_10003019_pt1 | contig 11358 bp, 17 predicted proteins | sample COG_08_FD_14315 | JGI IMG/M metagenome (IMG submission 14315)
GGAGATGCTGTTAGTTGGTCAATTAATAAAGATCCTGACCCACCATCAACAGTTCATGGTGTTGTAACTTCTGTGAAAGATAAAGAAGCAACAATGATGGTTTGGGCAATAATGGAAGATGGTTCTCATCAAAAAACAGATAGAAGTGTAACTAAACTTATCTCTTCATTAAGAATAATTGCTGATTTCAGAAATAATGACAAAGCACCAAAAGACCTAACAAATTTTCCGAATGCAGGCGACAATCAAAAGCTCAGTCTAAGTAATTCAGACTTCAGACAGTTCCCTGATTACGCTTACATAAAAAATCTAAAAGAAAATTATCCTAAGATATGGAGAAGAGCAGGTAATGGAGGTAATCCACCTACTTCTTTCACAGGAAATGACGCTTTTAGAAATTGGACTAAATACAAAGCAGGAGACCGAAGTGCCTCAGTACTATCGTGGGTAAAAAGAAGAGAAGCGTTTATGAGCAGACATCAAGGTAACACCCGACTCAATGGAACCATTGCGGTTATGAAGTGGGGCGGAGTTACTAAGTCTGGAGTATCAGCGATGAAAAAAATAGTTAACGAGCAAAAAAAGAAAGACGATGCTCGAAAGAAGAAAGCTGAACAGATCGTAGATCAAAGTGTTAAACTAAATAGTACAGACAATTAAGTTGATACTGTCAAGTTAACAGTATTAATATAAAGAAGAGGTATAGGTTAATGGATAAAGAAATCAAAAGTTTTGATCTCTCCATCAAAGAAGATGGAGAAGAGAAAGGTTCAGTTGAAGCTGTTTTTTCAGTTTACAACAATGTAGATAGTGATGGAGATGTAGTAGTCCCAGGTGCTGTCAAATCAGGATTTGCTAACAATCAAGTTCCTATGGTTTTTGCTCACAAGTGGGATCAACCAATAGGTAAAGGAGTCATAGAAGAAAAAGAAGATTCCGCAGTATTCAAAGGTTCATTCTTCATGGACACAGAAGCAGGAAAAGAAGCATACAATCTTGTTAAATCAATGGGCGACTTGCAACAGTGGTCATTCGGATTTAGAGTCAATGACTCAGAAGTAGGAAAATTACAAAAAGACGATTCCGAAACACAAGCTCGATTCCTTAAAGACCTCACAGTATACGAAGTATCCCCTGTCTTAGTTGGTGCAAACCAAGAGACCTATACACTCGCAATCAAAACAGGCGAAGATACAGTATACGAAGCAAAAGGCGAAGTAACTGAAGAGAAAGTTGCTTTAGACCAAGATGTTTTTGACAACCAAGAAGATGCTGAAAAAAGAGCAGAGGAACTAGGTTGTTCTGGTACACACATTCATGAAATGGATGGTAAAGAAGTTTATATGCCATGTGCAACTCATGACTCATACGAGGAAATGATTAGCAACAACTCCAAAGGTGGAGAAGAGGCTTCAGAAGAGTCTTCCTGTAATTGCAACTGTGAAAAACATGCAGTAGTTACTGAAGAAAAGTATGGCTCTTGTGATTATGGCGATAGTGGCAAGTGTGCCAAAGATAAAGAAAAAGATTTAGAAGTTTCAAAGAACGAATCCAGCATGACAGGAAAGCGTTTCTCTGAAGAAGTCAAAGATGTGCTTGCAGCATTAGATGACTTAATTTCAAGAACCAAAGCTATTGGTATCTTGAGAGAAAAGGATGGTAGGAAATTGTCAAAAGAAGCGACAACAGCATTAAGAGCGGTTCAAGATGATTTGAATGACGCTTGGGAAGAACTTGATGAAGTTATATCTCAAGTGGGTAAAGTACCTGAAGTCACTGATGAAATTGAAGCTATAGAAGAAGAAGCTCCTGTTACTGAAGAAGAAGCAACTGAAGTAGTCTCCGAAGAAGTATCTGAGGAAATTACAGAAGATGTAGAAATTGAAGAAGCAGAAGTTGAAGTTGAAGTAGCTGAAGAAGAAGAAGTTTCCGAAGATGCAACTGAGGAAGAAGTAGACGATTCAATTGATGAAGTTATACTTCAAGCTCAAGTTCAAATGACAGAATCCCTTATAGCTGAACAAGAAATAGACGAATAAAAAATTAAGCTAGATAAAAAGGAGAATATCGTGTCAGATATTAAAGATCTCCGAGAAAAGCTTGCTGCTAAAAGAGTAGAAATGAAAGAACTCTTCGAAGCTGCAGACGAAAATGGCAAGTACACCTCTGATCAAAAAGAGGCAATTTCCAAAAGAAATGAAGAACTTGCTGGTCTTGTAGAAGAAGTAAATCTTAAATCTGCTCAGGCAAAAAATGAGAAAGCTATGGAAATAGACTCAGAGCCTGCAGAACAAGCCTATCAATCGGAAAAAGTTGCTCCAATGGATCTTGGAAGTCAGTTTGTTAACACAGACGCTTACAAGAACTACAAGAGCAATGGCGTAAAGGGTATTGATTCTAAAGCTACTTTTAGCCCACTAGAATACAAAACTACTTTAACCACAACAGGATATCCACCAGAGGTTCTAAGAGCACCTGGTATATTGGAATCTGCTTTAAGAGACCCTAATAGCGTTATTAGTCTTTTCGATCAAATCGAAACAGACCAAAATGCTTATAGCTATCTTGAAGAAACTACATTCACAAACAACGCAGCAGAAGCTGCTGAAGGTGCGACTGTAGGAGAAGGTGCATTAGCCTTCACTGAGCAATCAGAATCCATCAGAAAAATGGGCGTTTTCTTGCCTGTAACTGATGAACTATTGTCAGATGTTTCTGGTATTCAAGGATACATAAACTCAAGATTACAAACAATGATCAAACTTCGTTTGGACAGCCAACTTCTCGCTGGAGATGGTACTGCACCTAACTTAGAAGGATTATTAGACGCTGGAAAAGCCAGCGTTGGCTCAACTGCTTTCGGTTCCTACTCAGGAAACTTAGGTAGAATTGGAGCACTTTATGGAGCAATTACCGATATTCGTGTAAATGCTTTCGTAGAGCCAGACGCAATTGTTATGCACCCAAATGATTGGAATGCAGTCGTAACAGACTTAACAGGATTTGCTGGAGATGCTACTGCAGGATATGCAGCTAATGTACCTCTTTTCATAGCTTCAGGAGCTATGGGCAACGCACCTGTTGCATCCATTTGGGGACTTAAAGTTGTTGCAACCACAGCTATACCAGAGAACACTGTTCTTGTTGGTAAGTTCGGTGGTGGCGATGCTGCTCAAGTTGTGATGAGAAATGGAATCGATTTGGCAATCTCAGATAGCCATAGCGATTTCTTTGTTAAAAATCAATTAGCTATTAGAGCAACAATGAGAGTCGGCTTCCCTGTTTACAGACAAGCTGCTTTCCACAAAATAACAGCATTCTAAGGAATAGTTGTTAATTAGTTTCAGTAAGGGGTAGTAACCCTGCCCCTTACGAACTAAATCAATTTTTAAAAAAAGGAAAATTATGTCAGATTTTATGAAACCAAAAAAAAGTATTTGGAAATTAAGCGATGGAAAAATTTGGGAAGGAGACTTTGCTGATCTTCCTAAATCAGGTGCTTCTTTAATTGCTAAAGCAGGTAAAGAATATCCTACAGCATGGCTTAAAGAGCAAGGTTGGGGAGAAAAGAAAAAAGCCCCTGCTAAGAAAAAAGCTGCTCCAAAGAAAAAAGTAGAAAATAAAGCTGTAAAACCAAAAGATACAGAAGATAAGTAGGTCCTAAATGGCACTATGTACAGTATCTGATGTCGAGAAAGTACTTGGTGTAGATTTAGGCTCTACTGACGAATCCACAGTCACAAATTTATTAATCCCGACTGTGGAAGACGCTATTGCAAACTTCGTTGGATACAACCCAAACTACACAGCAAGTATCACTGAAAAGTTTGATGGCGACAAAACCGAAGACTTATTTCTAAGTCGATCCCCTGTAGTATCAGTAACCTCTGTTACAGAAGATGGAACTACATTATCTGAGGGAAACTCTAATGACTATGTTCTTTACTCAAATATTGGAAGATTAAGAAAAGTTGGTAAGAATAAATGGTCAGCAGTTAGATTACAAAACATTACAGTAGTCTATACAGCAGGTTATTCAGATAGTGAAGCTTCAGCAGAAGATGTTCCTAGCGATTTGAAATATGTTTGTGCAAGAGCTACAGGTAGACTCATTGTTTCAGCTTTATCTTTATCTTCACAACAAAGTACAGGAACTGTAAACACTAATCAAGCAGATAATACAACAGACAGTAAGTTTCAATTAGTAAGAAATGAAGGCATTGGAGATTACCAGGTAACCTATGAATCAGTATTAGATCAACTTAATGCAGATATTTTACAAGATGCTGATAGAAAAGTCCTAAGTAAATATAAGAGGCAATACTTCACTTCCGCAGGTATACTAGACTAATGAGCGAATTAAAATTCCCTGATGGGACAAAGCGTGAAGATGCTGTCAACGAATTAATTGATGACGAGCAATTCAAGGAAGCAGTACTAAAACAATTTAATTACATGAGAATTAAAGGAATTAACTTAGTACAAGACGCAGATGATTTAGTAAATCTTTACTTAAAAATCTGTAAATCTTTCGAGAAGTAATGGCTCGCTACGACTACAAGTGTTCTAAATGTGAACATGTATTCGAAGTACAACACTCAATACACGATGAACCAAAAATCAAATGTGAGAAATGTAAAGCAATCTCTAAGAGACAAATTAGCAGTAGAGTTAATTTATATGGAACTGTTGGGATTGATTGGAATACTGATCCTTCTAAGGTTTCTCCATCAATGAGAGAAAAAGCAAGTAAAGCAGCTAAAAGAAAAGTACAGTTTTAATCATCACTAGAATTAGAAACAATTATTTTAATTTTCATTCTTATTCTTGTCATTCTGAATAAACAATAGAAGTTCTTCATCAGTCGTACTACCTGCTAATCCTTTTGGTGGATATTTTCCTCCGAGTTGTTCAAGTCTTTTTGTAACTAATTTCCATTCTTGTTTATTCATTCTTCTTCAAACCATTCTTCAGGAAAAGAGTGGTTTCTTTGTTCCACTTCCCACTCTTTAGCTTCCACATAGTAATCCAAGCGAACAATAAACCAACTAGATATTTTATCTATGATTTTACTTGTAGACCTAGCTAATTCCATAATTTTAATATCTAAGGGTGCTGTAATCCAAAACCACATGATCCATTCTCCTCTTCTTCTGTAGTACAATCTTCTACTTGACCTGTAAATGCTTGGTGTTGTTCTAAGTCATCACACCTAACACCATCACACCAATAGTTGTAAACTATCTCTTGTTGGTTTCCCATATTGTGCATTATGTCTGCGAGCATGCTCATTTCCATAGCCATTTGACCCCAAGTACTCATGCCCATAACAATTATTAATGAACTAATCATTTATTCTTCCTCTGTTTTCATATCATCTTCGTGAACTATTTCTACATCCATTGGAATGTGAATAGGTGGATCTATGAAATGTATATCTACAAATTCTCCACCACTGTTCAAGATAATTTTTATTTTCATTTATCTATCTATGACACCTGGGTGTAGGACTTGTGTCTTACTTAGCCCCTGATATCTGTGTTTCTTTTTTGACTTCGCAGCTCTACGCTCTAATCTGTTCATTTCTTGTTCTCTCTTTCATATAGACTGTCAAACACAAGTATACCGAACTTTATAGAATTCGCAATGCAAATACCAACAAATTCAGCACAAGCAGGAACTACTGCATTTCCTAGTGCTTTGATCTTATTAATCCTGTCTTCTTCGTTTTCTACTGTTCTTGGAACAGTTTCCCAAGGCTCTATAAGATATTCTTCTGTATAGACTCCAGGGTTTTCTGAAAGTTGACCTTTTGGATTTATTCCTTTTTCTATCCTAGCTGTGCTTGGTCTACTGCTAGAAACTAATGGTGTTTGCCACTTATCTCTTTTCCATTCAATGTCAGTAACTTCTGTAAGTTCTTTATCAAACTTTAAAGGACTCAAGTAAGGTTTTATTTTTTCCCAATCTTCAATACTTGGATAACTGAAACCTGAAGTATCTCTTCTAAACCAATGTTCAATAGTAGATTTCTTTATACCTTCAGTGCTATCAAATAATTGCTTTGCTGAAGTAACAGTTCTCAAGTAATCAACAAACTCTTTTTGAGTAGGCAAATTATCTCTTCTTACCATTAAATGATCTTTGTATTGTTCAAACAATTCAGGATTTTCTATAATCTCAGATATTGCTACTTGGTCAGCTAAAGCAACCTGTATTCTTTGTCCTGAGCTTCTTTTGTCTTTTCCTTGAAGTAGTTTTGTCGCGTGTTTCAAAGCGTCATTTTTTGAATCAGCTAAGGTTGGAGTTCTCCACATATTGTCGTTGCTATAACCCCAATAGTTAGGTAATCCTAAATCTCCTGCCAATCCGCGGGGAAACCCATAAGTAGTGATACCCATTGGCTGTTCAATCTTTTCCCAATAAGTTTCGGGTTTCTCTCCCCCATGTCCTGCTCTAGAGTCGATCCATGTTTCCCTGCTTTCACTGATGGAGCTTGTTTGTTTATTGGCTTCGAGGCCTGACTCGCTCTTGGTGTTGACCACAATTTGGGATTCTCTCTCAAGTTCCCTGTGCTTTTTCTCTTGCTCTTCTTGGATTTGTCTCCACGATAAAGAGCGTTCTCCAAAGCTTCCCCTGTTCTCGGTTTCAAGTAATCCATAGTGTTCGGAGTTTCCCACGATGAATATTCTTTCTCTAAGGTGCGAGGCATTAACCGAGGCTGCTGATACAACTTGCCATTCAACACTATACCCGCTGTCGGAAAGGAAAGAAACAACTCTTGCGAAAGCTCCTCCTTTGTTTCCTTGGTCGTCTTTGGCTGTGAGGAGTCCTCTGACATTTTCTGCCACAACCCATTTTGGTCTAAGTACGCTAATGGCTCTTTCGAACTGATACCATAACATTCCTCGTTCATCTTCTTCACTCATTCCTTTCCTGTTACCTGCGTAACTAAAACTCTGACAAGGGAATCCACCAATAAGCATATCGATAGGTTCCAACTCTTCAAACTTAACTTCATTAATATCTTTGTTAATAACTTGTGATCTTGGAAATCTTTTTTCTAAAACAGAACAACAGTACTCATCAAACTCTACTTGCCATACAGTCTCAGCACCAAAATCAGATAGACCTCTTTCTATTCCTAAATCAAGACCACCAATACCACTAAATAAACTACCTATTTTCATGACTCATTACCCCATGTATCCCAACCTTCAGTACTATTTCTTGCGAATAGTTCTATTCGAGGAAGGTCTCCGACAAGTTCTATTATTTTTTCTCTAACTATGTCAGGTTTCTTTGAATGTCTTTCAATAGGACTTTCTATAACACTATGAACTCCTGCACTTAATCTTTTAGGTTTACCTTTAACACCAATCAAACATATTTCTGCATTAGATCTAGTCCACCTACCCATTCCCCAAAAATTTGTATCAGTAGATACTTTGTTCTTTTTTATCCATGTAAAACCATTTGTTTTATATGTGAAACCCCACGCTTCGAATAAAGGTATTGTTTCTATTAATTTAGGAAATGTTGTCCATAAAAACAAGATACAGTCATCATCAGCTATATCTTTTACAGGTAAATTACAAATATCATCAATAGACATTGTAGGATAATGTCTTACAGCACCGCCTCTGTTTTTAGAGGGATCATCATAAGACCATGGTGGATCAGCGTAAATTATTTTATATTTTTTATTTGGAAATTCAATCATACTAATTAGACCACTCCAAAGTAAAAAAGGTTACATGTTTTCTTCTTTTTTCCATTTCTTCTCCCATTCAATTACATCAGACCAACACCACTCGCTTGAAGACCAATCTCTCCATTGAGTTTTACCATAGATGTCTTCGGCAAGTATAGAGGCAAATAAAATGTTGTAATAAGGAGAGAATTGTACTTTTTTGAATTCAAAACCAAAATCTGTTTTGGAAGTGGGACCTGTATATGGTTGCCCATGATACAGGATTACCCACTCATTCCACCTAGGTAGATCATACTCCTCAGCAACCCAATTCCAAGTCCAAGGAACAAATTGCATAACGCCTGAATCGGAATTGTCATCACGATATGCAGTATCTTTTCCCCTGCTTTCGCACCACCCAATTCTTACTGCTGTGTCTATATTTTCGAAGTCAAAGTGTTGAAGATAAAGACTTGAATATTGTTTCATTTTTTGAGGGATTTCTTCCCTACATTCTAAATGTTTATTGATAAAATCAGTTTCTGTGCCTACTAGGGGTGGCGAAAAACTTGCTAAAAATAGCATACATTCAGCTATCATATTCTCCTTTGTTTTTGATAGTTAGTCTATAATAAGCATTTCTGCGTCTGCCAAAGCTAGTTTTTTAGACTTACCTGCCCCTGTACCGATCAAAGCATAACTTTGTTTAGTACCTACAGATTTAACTTTGAACACATCTGCTTCGTGAGAGCTCATATAAGGGTTCCACCTCACATGTATCATAAACTCTCCTTTGTGGATTATCTCATCCTCAAAAGCAGGTGCAGTATCGACATAAGGTATCTCTACCAAAATATCTCCTTTTTCTATCTGATACTTAATTATAAACATAAAATTTGCAATTGTGCAAGGATATGTTAAACTTTTTAATACTAATAGAGGAGAACAAATTTGGAAAGTAAAACATACACACCAAAAAAATTAACAAAAGACCAAATAGTAAGTTTTTTGCAACAAGAACCATCCAAAAGCAATACAGAATGGGGTAATGAATGGGGCGTTTCAAGAGAGAGAGTTAGACAGTTTAGACTTAGATTCGGTCTTCCAAAAGTTAAAGCTTTTGATCATGAGCTATTCGGTAAAGTTATTGCTGCTTGTGAAAACAGTAATGGAGTATTAAACGCAGGATTATTTACTCATATACCAAACTTTGGAATAAGAACATTAGAAAAGTGGATGAATGAAAATGATGAACTTAGGAGACAAGTAAACAGAGCTTTGAAATTAGCTTATCAGAATGCTTACTTTCCTACTACTAAAATGTGTAATTCTTGCGAGACAGTATTGCCTGTATCAAAATTTTATAAATCAAAATTTGGAAGAGATAAACTTATGCTTAAATGCAAAGAGTGTGACATAAAACAAGTTCAGTATTACTACAATAAAAGAAACACTCCTGAAGTAACTGTAGAAGAAAAAAAGTGTTCTATATATAAAGAAGCAGGAATACTACCTGCAAGTTTTTTTCACAGGTCAAGAAAAACAAGTACAGGACTTCAATACAACTGTATTCATTATGGTAAAGCATATTCAAAATGGAAAAATAGATTTGTTAAAGCCAACTCTATAGAAAATGATATGCAAAGAAGAGCTGAACTTAATCTTTTAGGGGATTGGAAGAAAAAAGCTTACGATGAAGGACTTTTAAATCTTAAAAAAGATTTAGACAATATGTCCTCAACAGTAGAGAACCAACAAGTATTCGGCTAGTATTAATATACTATCTGATTTGAAAGTGGTCGGTGTTTAAAGTTTCACGCAAGTGAAGGTTTTATCAGGACACCGACTATTTTCTTTATTTGGGGTATTCCTTAATGTTATAATTAATTTATGCCACAATTAACAACAGCTTTATTAAACGAATCAATTGACATAGAAAGACTTTCAGGAACCGAAACACTTGATGATAGAGGAAACATTAGTACTGCATTCTCATCAAGTTCTTCAAATGTTCAAGCAAGAGTAGTTTTTTCAGGAGACACTACAGAAGAAAACACTGATGGTTTATTACAAAATTTAATAACATTAAGAATCACTATTCCTGCTGTTACCGATGTAACAACAAAAGACAGAATCATATACGATTCCAAAAAATGGAATATCATTGGTGTAAAAAATGTTAAAGATAGATTTGGTAATTCTTTTTATAAACAATTAATAGTTCAGAGTGGTTACTAATGGCAGCTCCTAAAGTAAAACAACAAATTATAGGTAGATCTCTAAGAAGTTTTAGATTAACAAAAACTCATAGAGCTATGAATAGGTATTTAATTTATACAGACTCTGAAATAAATAACTATGGTCTACCAAGAGATCTTAACGATACAAGAAACTTTATTTACACACTCTCTGTTGCGTTAGAAGATGCACAAAGCGTTCTTCCTCTTCCTGTATTAGGAAAACTAAACAGATATAACTTGGCACTTGGTAGAGCTATTGGAGACTTCAACGCTCTTAAGAACACTATAGAAAAAAATACAGACAGATTTCAAGTAGCAGGTATAGGAGAAAGAGCTGTACGAAGAGCTGGTGGTAAAGTTGCAGGTAAAGTTATAGGTGTTATTCCATCAGGAACTACTTTTTTCGGAAATGTTGGATCTCGTTCTCTTAGGTCTGTTGTAGGAGCTAATGCAACGATTACTTTAGATAGAATGGTTAAAAAGTTAAGACCAGGAACTGTCTCTACTCGAATGATTGCTAATTTCGATAGAATGAACATGCAAGCTGAAAACAGAGCTGAATATTTAGCAGAATATATTTTTCAAAAAATAGGAGAAAAAACTCCTCGTGATAGTGATAGATTAATAAATTCTCTTGCCATGAGGAAAACAAGGTCTAATTCTAAAAAAGACACAGGAGATTATTACATTAAAATTGGTAATGTTAAACCTATGCCTGATCCTAATGTTCCTTATCCTTGGGTTGTAGAGTTTGGTATAAACAATGGCTTCAATAAAGAAACAGGATATATGGACGCACTGCTACCTATTCCTAGAAGATTCCAATTCTTAAGAAGCGTCACAGGCCCTAGACCTGAAGGAGATACTTACTTTGGTGGTTTTTATAATAACGATGGTAGAGGTCCATTCGATAGGTCAAAGAAGAACACCAATAAAGGTGCTATGGTTAGAAGAGCGTTATACGAAATATACCATGAGGCACCAAAATACAACATGAGTGCAGCTCTTGGAGGAAAATTTAGGACTAATCCATTTAAAGATATTTATGAAAAGAATAATATGAATAATTGGGACATACCTTTCTAATGGCAATTAATTTACCAGATTCAGAAGTACTGTTTAGAACTTGGGCTCTAGACCAAACTTTAATATCCGATATTGTTGGAACAGGAATAGCAACAAGGCTACCTTCAAATGCAACACTTCCTTTTGCTGTTATATTATTAAATTCAGCAACCGCAGAAAATGTAAATGGTGCACCTCTTTGGTTAGCAAGTGTTGATGTAGATTGTTATGCAGGTAAATATGGATCTGATAACAATAAAGGAACCCCTGATTTCGCAAAAGCATTTGAATTAGCTAACGCCTTTGTTCGTTGTGCGTTTGATTTTCCAGGTAAAAAATACTCAATAACAGGACAAGATG
>JGI20158J14315_10003030_pt1 | contig 11330 bp, 15 predicted proteins | sample COG_08_FD_14315 | JGI IMG/M metagenome (IMG submission 14315)
CTACTAAATAGCCCTATTTCGTAGCATTTGGCACATTTTGGTACGCCTTCATCTAATGTTAGTATGCAATTAGATTCCCAGCACTGATGACATAATCCTTTCATAGTATATAATACACTGTAGAGGAATGGCATCTACAGGTCTCCATGCGTAGTTTGTTATTGGCCTTTAGTTTCTGTATATGTTCTCGTATGTTTCTAGGTGACATGGTAGGCATCTTTGCGTATATCTCACCAAATGTCATTCCATCTTCTGCATCTATTAGATGATTGATTATTATATCTCTGGTGCTTAATATATAGTCAGGCTCAATATGCTTGATTTGCTGTTTGTTGCGTCTTTTTATCTTAGATATGGCCAACTATTTTCTCCTCTTCTGCACTGAAGCTGAGTGTTGCTGTGCCTATCGGTGTTCCTGCTACCTCGTTCTTTTGGTCTCCATACCCACTTGTTCCTTCTACAATAAACTCACAGAATGTGCCAGTATTGATGCTATGTGTAGGCCTTCTCCATACCTTTCCACTTCTAAAGTCCATCTGATATGATTCTCCAGGTATGTATCTTTTTTGATGCAAGTGTCCACACATGAATACATCCATGTAGTTGTCTGTCTTCATCTGTTTAAACATACGTTCTGGTTGACCACCACCACTACCATGCATGGCCATTATCTCCCACTGGGCCAGTATCTTTTTTTTATATCTTACCTCTAATGCTATGTAACATTTTGCACCAAGAAAATCTACTTCATTGGGCCTACAGAATAAGTTCTCCAAATATGCTCTGCTTATCTGTGGTATTTTGTATTCGTGATTACCATGCATCAATCCCCATATCTTTTCATTTTCTGATTTCTTATGTGCATCAAATAATGGTTGTGTTAGTTGTTGAAACTTTTCTCTCTGATTATCTATATCGTGTTCTAATGACATATCAGGATTGAATCTTTTGTCGTAGACAGTTATTGCATCAATCTGGTCTCCCATGAATAATGTGTATCTGTTCTTTTGTTTTGCTATTGCCTTAATTCTTGACTTGTATAAATCCTCGTCAAATCCTGCGTGTCCTACATGGATGTCACCCAATGGTTCTAAGTGAAAAATATCATCCTTTTTTTCTAATTCTATTCTTACTTTTTTTGAAAACATAGTATTATTATATCATTTTAGATATAAAAGTCTATTTATTTTTGTTTGTATGGCCAATTATCATTTGGTGGATCTACATAATATTTTACCATTACATTGTCTGGATTACTGGATGGAACACATCTTAGTATAGTAAATATCTTACCTTTGATTTGTATTTCTTGGCCTACTGTTGGTCTTTGCCAAGGTTCTCTAAATATAACACCTAATACAGTATCAGGTATATCTCCACCGTTTCCTGCTATCCAGAGTTCGTAGTTCATCTAAATTTCTCCACCCCTTGCTTTAAAGGATGGTCTTCTAAACTTACTCATAAACCAGTTCTTCCAATTCTCTTTGGCTTCTGCTATTGTCATCTCGTCACCTGACTCAAACTTGTAGAAATAACCTACTGTGTATTGTGATGCAAATGATTTGATGTCATCCAATTCTGTTTGTGTTAACACATCTTCCGTAACTGCAAGTGGATTAGGTAGGTCTTTGACATTAATTAGGTCACCCATAAGTGCATTATCGGCCATTTCACCGTAGTGCTTAATTTTAGCATCGTTGGTTGTACCTAGTTCTCCCAGGACTGACTTTACCTTGGTAAATTCGAATAATACCATGTATTTAATTACCTGTTATTGAATTTAAGTATTTGTAGAGTAATATGCTAGGAACAGTCTGAGCACATTCTCTTTCTTTCTTCTGTTTAGTCCTCTTGGGCCATCCAATGAATGATGACAGGCGTTGCATAGGAACATGAATTTTGAATACATATTTCCTTTCTTGTTATATTTTATTACTATGGGTTTTAGATATTTGTAATACTCCAGCCTGCTGATAAAATCCTTGTGGTTCTTCTCTCCTTTTCTATATACCAGGTGATGTATTGTAAATCCACTTTTAGGTTTTTTCATCTTCTTTAGACATATAGCACATTCAGAATCAAACAGTTTGCTTAGTTCAAAGATAATCTCATATACAGGTTTTAAAGTTGTTTTTCGCATCTCTCTTTTGTTTCCTTGTATAGTTTAACTCCTGACTTCCAATCTGCTTCATTTATCTTTCCAGCCTTATATGACCTGTTAAGTTTCTTCAGTGCCTTTTCTGAATTTATTATAGTCATGTGTAATTCTGCTTGTCTGATTACTTCAGGCTCGCATTTATCGCAAACTATATCTTCAAAGCAATATTCCAATTTACATTTACTGCACTGTCTTCTAATATCATATTGTTTTCTACAGTGATTGTCATTACATATTTGATTGACTGACCCATTTATCATGTGCAGGTTTAAAGTGCTGCCACATTCACAGTTAGACTTGTATTTTATGTTGAGTTTATAATCTCTAAAATCATTTATAAATTCTAATTCAACCATTATATAAATAAAAAAGGGTATAAATAGGTTATAAACCTACCTAATTTGTGTTGTATTTGTAGTATGCTTTGCATGACAAACATACTGAATTATCCACATTGAATAATCCTTCTGTTCCACACGAAACACATTTTTTTGTAACCATCTGGTCATGTAACTCTGCTTCCATGTAACCTACTCGGTCATACCGTCTAATCAAACCTTTGCTTGATGAACAAGGACAGTATTTTTTGTTGGTTGGTTGGTCTTCCAGTTCTGGATTTGTTACCTTCCAGCATAGGCCTTCACTGTGGAATGAATCAGAGTGATCACATCCTGTGTGTGATTTCTTGAATTTTTCTATCTTTATTCCTATCATTAATTTTTCACCCCCTGTTCTAAAGTGTGTTGTCTTAGTAGTTGTGCTGCCCAGATGTGTTTGCATTTGTAACCACCTAGAGTATGGTCTTCACACTCACAGGTTTCCAAAGAGTAGTTAACATGGTATGATTTGCTGCCGTGTACTACTGCTTTGTAGGTTTCCAATAGAACTACTTTGTGGTCGTCAATTAACTTGAAGGCTTTATCAAGTCTTGGAATGGTTGTATTGACAGGCATTATAATTTACCACTCCAGTCATAACTTGGTGATGTTAGATTTTTTACATCACTCCAATCCGTTTCTGAGACTTTGGTCTCACCTATTGACATATTTTCTGCATCGTTTTCACTTACTGTGTCGGATTTAACGATTTCATCGTATGCTGCTGCTAAGAGGTCATAAAAAAAATCCCTCTGTTTTGGGGTAACATTCTTTGCTGAGAATGTAATCTCGTAATTTGGAATTACGTCTGATGAAAAGTATTTAGAATACTTTTCTTTTAATTCTGTCTTTCGTTTTGACATACCAATAATAGGCTAGTATTGTATATAATATATATCCAACAAAAAATGGGGGGAAAGAGGTTATTGCTTGTATAGGTATCTATCTCCCCTGAGATAGAATCTTTCTCCTACCATGGCCTGAAACTCTCTTTCTGCTTTCTGTTCTGTTTTGAATACACCTGCATCTACCCACTTTTCACATACTTCGCTGCTGGAGACTTTGTTCTCTTCATCCATACACTCTAGTATGATGTCGACTTTACTCTTTTGTTTCTTGTCCATCTCTGACAAGAGTTGTAACTGTCTACCGTCACCTTTGAGTGTGACATTTGGAAATGAGGTCATGGCCTGTCTTTTCAATTTGATGATTGCTTCTACATCATCTACATCCACAGAGTCTTTTTGGAATAGTTTTGCTCTAGCAGTTGACAGTCTTATCAGTCCTTCCAGTTCCCTGGGAGTCATTGGTATTACGTTCTCCTCTCCCTCTGTCAATTCTGACATCTGTTGGTAGAACTCATTAAGCATTTGTTTTGATGCCAATGTTAGTTTTGGGCTGTATTTCTTACAGTAGTTGATGTACTGTAGCAACTCACCTTCTGACAATAATGGTGTTAAAGTCTGCTCTGATGTTATTGGTGCTAGGCCAAGTATCTTTGCTGCAATAGCCTGTTTCTTTATACTGTTGCTTTTTACACTACACCATACTATGTCGAATCTTGTTAGCAGGTATGCTTCAAAGTTGATGTTCTCCACTATACCATGTGAGTCATCCCATTCACCGAACTTTGGATTTGCTGCTGCAATAATAGACACCTGGCTTGGCAGACTTAGTGTTGCTCCAGCTACTACCTTGGTTACTACCTGTTGCTCCATGGAAGATAATAGACTTCTTCTGTCCTCTGCGTGCATCTTGTCTAGCTCGTCTATGCCAACTACACCATGAGGTGAGCATATTACAAGTGGCCCACCTTGAGGTACTGATGTATTGTTATCCATCTTTACCATACCAATTCCTATACCTGCACTTGTTGCATTGTTTCCAAGGAAGTACATACTTTTGGCAATTACCCTAGGTATCTGCTTGATGGTTTCTGACTTTCCATGACCTGCGTTGCCTATCTCAAGTATGTTGATGTCTGTTCTTCTTACCTCTGACTCTGAGCCACCTACAAATGCATAACATAGAGATTCTTTGATTGGTATTCTTCCCTCTATGTTTGGTGCAAAGGATTTGAAAAGTCTTTGTTGGTTTTCCTCTACTTTTAACAGATCCCTTATCTCTTCTGCCCTTTCTCTTGATATGCATACGTTGTCTACCTCTTCTATCTCATGCATATACTTTACAAACACATACTGCTTATGTTCATGTTTTTTTCCTGCTGACTCTATGTCTGTAAGGAAATGTCCTGCTATTCTTACCCTCTTGCCTATCCATGTGTTAAACACATCATCCCCTACTACCTTTACGTCAAAAGTAATTGGTTGTGATTGTAGGGTATTGTCTAATTCCTGAATTTTGATAGTCTGAACATATTCAGTTGTTGCAGAGTCACCTCTAACTTGCATAGGTGCACCACATTCAGAACATTTTGGTATGTATGTTCTAAGTGTAGGGCCAGCAAATACTTGTCTGTCTGTCTCACATCTGTTTGGACAAAATACCCATGCTTCTTTGATGTAACCGTTCTTTGCACCTACAGCCATTATTCTACCGTCAAAGACTATCGGATGACCCTCTATGTTTGGGCCTATGTTTCTCATAGTAGTTGTTGGATAAAATACTAGATTGACTTTTACCCTGTCAAATGCTGCTAGGCCTTTGTTCTGGTCTAGACTGTTATGTCTGAATATTTCTTGTTGTTTTTCCTGTTCACCCTCGATATGTCTTACTTTGTATCTTGACCAATATCTTTCACAGGCCATAGATACTGCTCTTTTGTATATCTGATGTATTATCTTTGGGTGTTCTGCAAATACTAACAAGTCATCACTGTCCATCTCGTATGTGAATGTATGTGATGGTCTTATCTTAGATACTCTTGTTGACATTGTATCTAGCAGTTTCTCTGCTATTTGTTCTGCATAAGCTGATTCTGTTGCTGTCATAATGTCCTCTCAAATACCTCTGTCTTTACCAAATTGAGTTTTGATTGAATCTTTGTCTCTAATTCTCTAAGTTCTGTTGTATTCATTCCCTTGAATAATTCCAACCAGTCTTTTTTTTGCAAGTCTAACCTTGGCACTGTTGACTTTGCTGCAAACTCGTCTAATGACACATAGGGAATTGCATCTAATTTCTTTTGCAGTTCTTCTACTGCCATTCTTACTGCACCAGATGGATTGATGTTTCTTGGTAACTTTTCTAAAACATTATCAAGACAATTCCAATCGTCTGGAAATGAAAAACTTCTTACTTTTGACATAGCCTATATAGGGCACTCAGTTATTTAAATCCATCTCAAATAGTTATTAAATTAATAAATTATTTATTAACTTTAATTTGTATTAGGTTTCCACATCAACAACTTTCCATCCTAACTGTTCCAGGTAAATTTTTTGTTCCCAGTCTTTTTCCTCTTGCTTGTTTGAGTTGTGTACTGCACCGTTAAGTCTGTAAAATATTTTTTTAGTTACATCTACAATATCACCTATGGCAGTTCTTTTCTCATCTTGTTCATTGGTATATGTCACTGGATATTCCATAAGTAATTCGCTGTTTGCATTAGTTGCTCTAAGTTGTTTGTATAATTCTATTTGCTCTGGTCTAAACTGATTGTTTCTGTTCTCCCTCATCCTATATTTGGCCCAAAAAGAAGACTTAGTCATGTTTTTTCTCTTTTAATTTTCTAGCTTTCCAATACAAATCATTGTCCTTTACATCCTGTATAACCTCACTAAAATCCAATCTATCATAATCATCATTTTTATGTAAAATTATTACCTTTATTGTTGATTCTGAATATTCTGAATATATATCAATAGATAATTCATATCCTTTTTTTTCTAAATATAATCTTAGAGGTTCTATTTTTTTTACATCTATATAATACGGATATGCCACAAATGATTTTCTTCCAACTCTAAAAGGGTGGTCAAAATCAAACTCAGGTAATTCTTTTGTTATTATTTCATTTCTTTTTACATATTGCATACGACCACTTTTTAAACCTCTAACCCAAAGGGGTATATTTCTTCCCATCATTCTAACAGCAAGTCCTTTACAACTAATGCTTGGGTATTTTCCCTACCCACTTCATCCATTTTCTTGGCCTTTTTCTTTGCTTTTAATGACTCATGGCCTGACACACCTTCTTCGTTTAAGAAGCATACATAATCTCCCTGTGGACTGTTTGGTGATTTTACCAGTCTGACAGTTCGGTTGTTCTTCATGCCTTTGCTTATACTATAGATGTACTTGACATAATGTCCTAGCACATGACCACCGATAGGTTTCATCTTTGCACCAAATGGATCTGGATTTGCTGTTACTTGGTTAGTTAGTATGACACCTAAATTTAGCAGGATTGACAGGTTTCTTAGATATTTCAAAATACCCTTTAGTTCTATCTGTCTGTCTGCAAGTTCACCCCTGCCCTCAAAGGCCAATCTTATTAGGCCTACAAGACCGTCTATTACTAGATACTTGATGTCTCTTTCTAGCAGTTCGTCTGTCATGTTTTGAATACCTCTCTCTAATTCTGCTTCGTCACCGTACAAGTGATAGCCTAGTTTGTCCTCATCGTATGTAATACCCCTAGCTTCACATATCTGTTCTAGTCTTTCTAGGTCAAATGCACCCTCACAGTCTATGAACATTACACCATGTCCTGCACCCAATGCTTCTGCTGCAAGTGTCATTGATAGCTGTGTTTTTCCACTACCTTCGTCACCATAAATTTCGTATAGTGATTGTGTCTCAAATCCACCTTTTGTCATTTCGTCTAACTCGTCTACTTTTAATGGTGTTCTAATCTGTCTGTGTCGTAATGCCTTTAGTGATGCAATATCTTTTACCTCAATGTCGTTGCCATCATCTGCTAGCATTTTTTTCATTGTTGTCAAATGCTTATGTGCCATGTCTGGTGACAGGCCACTGATTCTGGAAAACTCTTTTGCTCCTCTAATAACAACATCAAGTGGTGAAAAAATACCTGCTTTGTTAAGTTTGGTTTCTGTTGTTGGGCCAACTTTTTCCAAGTCGGTTAGTTTAAAATCTTTCATATAAAATATAGGTAAGATAGGTATAAAAATTTACCTAATCTTTTTTGGATAATTTTTCAATGGCTACTATGAGTCTGTATGTAAAGTAATCATGCATCATACCCATTGATGTAATGTGTTGGTCTTTTGCTGTTGCTCCTGCACCACAAAACTTTGCTGCTGTAGGCCCATTTCTTACATAGAAATTGTTTGCTTCTGATATGAAATCATCTACAACTGTATTGGAGTTTGTTGTTAACAAGTTTGGTGTTGTTTTAAACTCTCTTGGTTTGTTTGTAGCATCCCTGAACTTTTGCTGTAAATTAGACAAATAACATTCGTGAAACTTCGTTTTGTCATTTGCATCTACTGCTCCAGATAACACATTACTTTCTTTTCCAAATTTACCGTTTGGTACTGCACCATCCTCAGTAACTATTTTACCTTGGTCATCAGTTACCTTGCCATAGTAAACTTGGCCATTACACTTTTTACAAGTGTATTGTTTTTTTGTGTAAACATCTGTAACATTCATAGTATTATTATGTTAATCAGAAATAAAAGGGTTACTCTTCAAAAGCATCTACTGAGTCTTCAGGAAATGTTCCTGCTGTTTTTTGTTGAAGAGTTTGTTTTAGTTGTTGGTTTTCTTGACGAAGTTGATTTACAGCGTTTTCTAACTGTATAATATATTCGTCTAATTTTCCTAGTAAAGTCATATATCTATTTATATTTACTCAGTTAAAAATCTAACTATAAAATGGTATGTATCTTGTACTTCCTTGATGTTTGACAGCAAAATAACCAGTTGGGTTTGATGGTAATGCAGAAGCAGATCCACCTGATGCTGTACTAGCACTACTGTAAAAATTAATAGTTCCACCTATACCAAACTCTAAATCATTTCCACCCATAGATATATCATTTAATGATGTAGTAAGTGTTTCAGTTATTGTTAATTTTAATGTAGTATTAACTGCAAATTCATGTGTGTCTCCTGAAGGTACTGCATAATCAATACCACCTGCTGTTGATTGAATGATTTGGCCTGTGTCTTGAAAATTGATAGGATTTGTATTCATATTAACCGAACCAATAAGAACTGATATAGGTTTTGCAGTTAAAATATTAGTATTGTTTATTGTAATTGCAGATGACCCACCTACTTGCATAATTAATGTGTCGTCTGTACTAGATTCAATGTAAGTATCTTTATCTGCATCCAATGCAAGTGAATTGCCTTGCATATTCAAATCTTGATTAATTGCAGTAGGTGAAGTAAGATTACTTAATGTTGTGTTTGCACCACCACTACCACCTGCTCCTACATTGACTACTACCCAATTACCACCTGTTACTTTATCATCATAAATTAATGTGGCCACTTCACCACCTGTTCCTGCACCTGAGTTAAATGCACTTAGTACAACATCTGCATTGTCATTTGTATGTATATTTCCTGTGGTCTTTAATGTTATTGCTTGGTTCTTGGCCTGTAAGTACAATATCTGTCCTGAAAAAACTGCACCATTTATTGTAACCAAGTCATCTGCTGACCCACCTTCGCCATTCACAATAGTCCATGATGTACCTGAAATACCTATTACAGTATTTATTAAATCTGTCAAAGTTAACACACCTGATGCTAATGTTTTCTCTTGTGAGTTATATGCTATTGGGCCCATCATTACATCACCACCTACCTTTAATCCTGTTCCTATCTGTATGTTAGGATTAAATCCAACTGATACACCCATGTTAGTAGAAACAGTACCGAATGAAACAGGGCCAGTACCAGAAGCGTTTCTTCTTGATATTGCATTTAGATCCCTTTTTTCTTTCTTTATACCTTTTAATACGTCTGCTGTGTCTTTACGTCTTGCTGCTTTACTGTTACTCAAATCTTCTTACCCCCAATATCTTTCTCAAGAATCCACCCTTACCGTCTACTGGTTTAGTTATACTGTATTCTATATGCTTGGCAACTAATTTAACATAATCATCACCTGATGTATTGGTTCTAACTGCCCTTGGTATTAAACGTGGATGATAAAACTCAAAGAAATCACCGAAATTAATATCGAATTTACCTGTAGTATTTACTTCAAATTCAACGTGTCTATGTTGTCTTTTTTCTTTTTCTGCATTGGCAATATTTTTTAATTGAAAGTAATCATATACTTCTGGTTTATCTATAAAATCAGCTTCTATATTTCTACTGCTTTGTTTTCCTGTATTAACTAATAATGGTTTTGTGAATCTAAATGCATCTAAATATAAATCCAATCTTCTGTGGTCTCTACCTATAGTTGGAACTGCTGGTATTCCTAATTGTTCTACTGCTGTGTTTGCTTGAGCATAAAAATTACCTTCTATGGAAGATTCTACATATCTTCCGTCTGAATCATAACTCTGTGCTGTCTGTATTATAATTTGTTTTATGTTTCTCCATTCTATCTGATTGTTTATGGTTATTTCTTTAGGTGGTATTATACTGTTAATTATTGATGCTCTTGGTTTTCTACCCCTATATGTTGTAAATCCACTAACAGGTAATTTATATGGTAACCATTGATTGTTATGTGGTACAATAAAATCTTGTTTTACCATGTTATCAGAACTATCTACTAATATACAACTCATTACAAAATTAGCTTCAGCCAATGTATCATAACCAGAGTTTTGTAAAGATGAACCTTGATAATGTACTTTAAATGCAAAATCAATACTTGATATTGGGCCTAAGTTTTCTGAACCTGAATATCCACCTGTTTCTACTGTATTAAAACCTCTTTCACCTTCAGGTGAAAGGTGCATATTTTCAATATCTAATGTAGCTGGTTCACATACTGCATCTGATGTCTTTGTTCCACCATATAATTGACCAGTGGCCCAAGCTGACTGACTTATTATGGAATGAGGGAATGGGAAAGTTAGGTTAATCCATCCACCTACAGAATGTTGTTGTGTTGCATTTGTAACAAATCCTGCTATAGTTTCCCAATAATAACGAACTTTTATTCCTGAATTATTATTTACTGTAGAACTAAACTCAGTTCCATATACACCTTCTGTAGTAGTTATTTCATCATAAGGATGTAAACAGTCTCCTTCAGTAGAAGCAGCACCACCTACCCATGCAGAACCGTTATATTTATATGGTATTCCTTCATGTCTTACAATACACTGTAAATTACTTGTAGGTAAATATTTCACTCTCCATACTGCATCCGTAGCATTTCCAGCAGATATACATTCCACTAATGCGTTTGCGTATGCTTTACCGTTACTGTCATTACCATTCCAAACTCCTGAGCTTGGTGTACCTTGTATTAATACTCTAAATCCTCTGTAAAATGTATCGTTACCGTAAAGATATTTTTTTAATGTAGAATCTCCTGTAATTGTACTTGGTGCTAATGTTCCAGTGACTCTTACATCGGCCCAACTTCTAAACCAATTAGCATCTGCCGATGTATCCCATACTACAACATTTGCATCATTAAAACCAGGGCCTATTTCACTACTACTGTTTATATCAGTTGGGTCTATACCACTATCTTTCCAGATAAGATGACCATTGACATTTGTCCATTTTGAAATATAATATTGACCATATTCTGTTGCTTTTGTTCTTGATTCCCAATATGTGTTACTTGAAGGAGAAGATGCTGTGCCTGGTGGTGTTTGACCAGTAGGTACACTTTGTTTTGCACGATATAAATTACCATTATGTAATATTTTTTGGTC